>OHAC01002051.1_pt1 | contig 16948 bp, 16 predicted proteins | sample 1577051 | NCBI WGS metagenome assembly OHAC01 (sample SAMEA3541499, study PRJEB24748) | human gut metagenome | biome: human gut; feature: human-associated habitat; material: faeces | place: China | collected 2012 | reverse complement strand
AGCAAAAAGAAAAAGGAATTACAGTTACTGCAAAGGCTTTGACGAGAAGAAGAGAGGAGAGAAAGAGGAGCAGAGGATGGAGACAGTGCAAGTTTTAGCAATAGTTGTAATAACGGCAGTTGCTTATTTGACTATTGTTGCAGGAATAATTGGAATTTATGAGAGGAGAAAAGCGAGACAGAGGGCAGAGAGGCTTTACATGCAGCAGGTAGAACGGTCGAAACAGAAGCTGATGAAAGAACTAATGTCAGACTGTACGATACTAGAGAAGATGGCAAGTGAACAAAATGTGAGTAACTATAAAGCAAATTGTGGAGAAAGTAGTGGTAAAGAGACTGGCAATGTGGATTGTGGGCAGAGGCAGCATGAGGAATGGAAAGAATGGAGAGAACAGACAATGAAGCGGTTTACACAAGTTCGCTGAACGGAGCACATTCTGGAAGTGGAGGGACAAGATGGCAAGAGTTAGGACATTGAACGAAAAGAAGTATGGGATAAGCAAACATGCGTTCCGAACGGCATATTCATATTGCCTGCAATACGACGAATGGAAACAAGAGTTGGAAACACGAAAGGTAACAGGTCTGCAAAGCCCACAATTGACAGGACTGCCAGGGGCGCATAGTAATAGCAGCAGAGTAGAGCAGCAGGCAATCAGCAATGCAGAATTAGAAACAAAGATAACAAAGATAGAGGAAACAGTGAAAGAGACAATCGGGCAAGATAGAGGTCTGTATAAATATCTGCTTGAGTATGTAACGACGGATGGAGCGACATTTAACTGGATAAGGCAAAGAGGAATGCCATGCGAGCGTACAAAATTTTATGAACTCAGACGCAAATTTTATTGTTTACTCGCACAAAAAATATAAGTGCGGTACTCAGGGGACAAGAAATCATGCTAAAATGATAGCGTCAAGAAATTGATAAAATCCTTGTTAAACATCCCTTGAGCAAAGGACTTCGTGAAAGCGAGGTCCTTTTTACTTGCAAAGAAATATGACAAAACAAGAAATCGAATATGTTGAAAAGTGTATAGCGGAAAATAATATACATGCATTTTATGTGTGGGGAAGATGGAAGCAGGTTAGGAAAGAGGTACTTGCAATAGACCATGCAGAGTGCCAGCGGTGCAAGATGAGGAAACGGTATACGAAAGCTACGACAGTACATCATATAAATTACGTGAAGCAGCACCCGGAGATGGCATTAGAAATTTGGTATGAGTGGAGAGGCAGACGAAAAAGGAATTTGATAAGCCTGTGTCATGATTGCCACGAAGCTGTACACGGATACAGAAAGCCAGAACAGAAAGAAATTCTGACAGAAGAGAGATGGGATTGAACCAAAAAAAGCCAATACCCCCATCTGAAAAAATCGCATTTTAATTTTGACCCCAGAGATCGGTGGGAGCTTTCGACAATGCCGAGAAAACTCGCACATGAGGAAAAATAAAAAAATAGGAGGTGTTGAAGTGGCTGAAAAAAAGAGCGATATATTGAAGAGTTTGCGAGAGCAACTTGAGAAAAAAGAGGCAGATATCTCCGTTTTTAATGACCTTTTAGACGACTATATGGCGTTATATGATATCAAAAAGCTGTTAAAAACAGACATAAAAAAGCGTGGCGTATCTTATGAGACCACATCCGCCTCTGGAAATGCAACGATTATAAAGCAAAATCAATCTGTGAAAGATCTGGTGGCAGTGAACAAACAGATGCTCATGATTTTGGATAAGTTGGGACTTACAACTGAAAAAACGATAAAGGATGAATCTGATGAAAAATTGTGATGCACGGATAGAATCTTACATGGACGCAGTTGAGTCAGGAACAGTAAGGGCATCAAAAGAAGTCATTGCATTAATGGCACACGTTCGGAAGTGCTTTGAAACAGAAGATATCTATGTGGACCAGGAGCAGCTGACAAATTATCTGGGGCTGGCTCATTATTTTCCTTATGACAAAATTTTTCCCTGGCAAGAGTTTGTCATAGGTCTACACGATTGTACATACTGGCGAGTGACTAATATGCCAAGATGGTCAGATTTATTCTGTCTGATTGGGCGTGGAGCTGGAAAGGATGGAACAATTGCATTGGAGTCTGTAGCACTCTCATCAGAGTACAATGGTATCAGAGAGTATGATGTGGATATTTGTGCCAATAATGAGAGCCAGGCACTTAGACCGGTACAGGACATTATTGGAGCGTTTGAACAGCCAAAATATCAAAAAAAGTTAGAACGTTTTTTCAGGTGGACGAGAGAAAAAGTTGTAAATCGAACAACCAGGTCAACGATAAAAGGTCATACGAACAACCCAAAAGGGAAAGATGGTCTTAGGTCTGGAATGGTAATTTTGAATGAGATACATCAGTATAAGGACTATAAGAATATCAATGTGTTTACTACAGGTTTAGGCAAAAAAAAGCATCCACGCCGGTCCTATTACACGACACAGGGGGATGAGAGAGAAGGACCACTAGACGATTTGCTCGAAACTTCAGAGAATATTCTTTTTGGGGAAGAACCGGACAACGGCCTGCTGCCATTTATCTGCAAATTGGACAGCAAAGATGAAGTGCATGATGAAGCAAACTGGGAAAAAGCAAATCCATCCTTGCGTTATTTGCCAGATCTTATGCTTGAAATCAGAAAAGAGTACCAAGACTGGTTAAAGATGCCAGGCAAATTTACTGCGTTTATGACAAAACGAATGAACATTCCGGATGGGACAAGTGAAATTAAAGTATGCGACTATGAAAAAATTAAGGCAACAAATAAACCTATACCTGACTTGACTGGAAAACTGTGTACTTGCGGAATTGATTTTTCGAAAATTACAGACATGGTATCAGTAAACCTGCATTTCAGGGAAGGAGACATGAGATATGATTTGAATCATTCCTGGTTATGCAAGCAGTCAAAAGATATTCCACGTATGAAATGCCCTTGGAAAGAATGGGAAAAGAATGGTCTCTTGACAGTTGTAGATAATGTAGAAATACATCCACAGCTTATCGTTGATTATATTGCAGAACAGATGCAGTTTTACTCAATTAAAAAAATTGCCATAGATGATTATAGATATGCATTGCTTGCAAAATACCTGGAGCAGATTGGATTTGATGCAAAGACATACAAGAATTTGAAACTTGTAAGACCATCGGATATTATGCGGACAGCAACGGTGATAGACAGTTGCTTTGTGAATGAATATTTCGCCTGGGGCAATAATCCAGTGCTGCGATGGGCGACGAATAATACAAAGCTGGTCCGGCATAATAGAAAAAATGGAAGCGAAGAGGATGCGGATATGGGTAATTTTGTCTATGCAAAAATCGAAGCGAAATCAAGAAAGACAGACCCATTTATGGCTCTTGTAGCATCAATGACAATAGAAAATGAAATACCTTACGCTCAAGCCAGCAATGCACCGGATTTGGGCGTATTTACGTTTTAGGAGAGGAGAAAAAAGAGTTGGGATTTAACATGAAGAGATTTTTTAAAAACAAAGACCCAGCACAAAAGGCAATTGTAAAAGAAATTGCGGCAGATGAAGTGACAAAACAAACAGTAGAGACGACGGTTACAGAAATATATCTGCGAGAGCTAGCTTTTTGGAGCTGTGTAAGCAAAATTGCAAATGCATTAACTAAGTGCGAGTTCCGGACATTCTTCCAGGGCGCAGAACAGTTCGGAGAAGAATACTACCTTTGGAACTATGAGCCGAATCGAAATCAAAATAAAGCGCAGTTTATCAGCAAGGCAATAGAAAAACTCTTCCGGACAAACGAGCTTTTAATCATAGAAAGCAACGACGGACAGCTTTTAATAGCAGATAGCTTTTCAAAAGAAAAAAATACTCTGTATGGAAATACTTTCATTGGAGTATCTGCAGATGATTATCAATTTCAGAGACGTTTCCGGTACGATGAAGTAATGTACTGGGAACTGAACAACAAAAATGTGAATCAGATTATTAACAGAATATATGACGCATACAGCAAAGTAATTGATTATACAGCAAAGAGTTATCTGAAAAGTCGGGGAAATCGAGGCATACTGTCTATTTCATCCCTTGCGCAGGCAGACCAAAATTTTGACGAAAAGTTAAAGAAAATGCTGAATGAGTATTTCAAGACTTTTTTTGAAAATAATAATGCTGTTTTGCCTTTGTTTGAGGGGTATAAGTACGATGACCTTGGAAGTAAAACTTACAGCGAAGGAAGCAGCAGGGATTTGAAAGCCCAGTATGATGATATTTTTGATTTTACGGCACGTGGTTTTTCTATGCCACCATCGCTTGTAAAAGGGGATGTCCAGGATACAAGCAAGGCGGTTGATGAAATGCTGACATTTTGTCTTGACCCATTAGCAGAAATGCTGCAGCAGGAAGCAAACAGGAAACGAAATAGGAAAGATGTTTTAAATGGCACTAAATTGGTGATTGATACCAAAAAAGTGAAGCACATGGATATCTTTGATATTTCGGCACCGGCCGACAAGTTGATTGGCTCTGGCATTGCGACAATAAATATGCTTTTAAGAGCAATTGGAGAACCGGAAATTCAGGAAGAGTGGGCTAGCAGGCACATGATGACAAAAAATTATGCCGGAATTGAAGAGGTACTTCGACAGTTAGATGGCGAGAAAGGAGATGAGATAGATGGGTAAAGCATTGAAATATTGCTTTCAGAAAGTGAACAATACACACAAATTATATATTTACGATGACGTAACTGCTTATGGAAGTTTTAACTGGTCTACATGGAGCTACGATGAGTCAGAGACATCTGCAAAATATTTTAGAGACCAATTAGAAGCAATTTCAGATACAGACACAATAGAACTCCATATCAACAGCAATGGAGGAAGTGTAAAAGAAGGGGTTGCTATTTACAATCAGTTGAAGCAAAAAGGCTGTCACAAAGTTGGATATGTTGATGGGGTCGCTTATAGTATTGCTTTTGTAATTCTCCAGGCATGTGATGAAAGAATCATGGGCGTTGGAACATCTGCATTAATTCACGACATGTGGGTTGAAGTAGCTGGAAATGCGAGAGAACTTAGAAAAGCGGCAGATGATTTAGATGTTTTGATGCAGTCGAACAGACAGATTTTTATGCAACGTTCCAATCTGGATGAACAGCAGTTAATTGAAATGATGGAAAAAGAGACATTTTTAACACCAGATGAGTGTCTTGAATATGGGTTGATCGATGAAATTGGCGAATATCAGGCAGATAACAGTAAACAGACAGAGAATTTGGAACAGCAGGTAGAGCAGATGAAAAACTTGCTGGCACAGCAGAGTGCATTTAAAGAACAGCTTGAGAAAATGCATCAGAATATCAAACAAAAAGAACCTGCAAAAGAGCCACAACAGGCAAATTCAATCATGCGATTATTTGCAAATATGTAAATTGTAAAGGAGAGAGAAAATGAAAAACAAAGATTTTTTAGCAATGGAAAAAGCTAAGATTTTAGAAAGAATGAATCAGGCAATCAAGGACAATGATGCAGAGGCATTTAGCAAAGAATTTGTAGAGTTGTGTCAGAAGATTGAAGATAATGTCATTGAGCAGGCAAAAGAAATGATTCAGGAGCAGGATGTCAATATTTTGGCACAAAGAGGAGTGAGACAGCTCACCTCAAAAGAAAGAGAATACTATGAAAAAGTAATTGAAGCTATGCGTTCATCTGACCCAAAACAGGCTTTAAACAATGTAGGTGTAGTTATGCCAGAGACAATTATTGATTCTGTATTTGATGAGCTTCGAACAAATCATCCATTACTGTCACGTTTAAATGCTACAACAGTGACAGGTTTAACACGTATGATGATGAATACGAATGGGGAACAGAAAGCAGCATGGGGAAAATTGACTGCTCAAATTATCCAGGAACTGACATCCGGTTTTAAAGAAGTAGATGTAACGATGGACAAATTAAGTGCATTTTTGCCGGTGTCAAAAGCAATGCTTGATCTAGGTCCTGACTGGCTGGATGAATATGTGCGTCAGGTATTATATGAAGCCCTTGCAAATGGCTTAGAATACGGAATTATCAATGGTACCGGAAAAGATGAACCGATTGGAATGATGCGTCAGGTGGGCGAAGGTGTTACGGTGACAGGCGGAACATATCCGGAAAAGGGTCAAGTAAAAATGACAGCACTTGATATGACTCAGATGGGAAATATCACAGCAATTATAGCAAGAGACAGCAAAGGCCAGGCGAGAACGGTAAGTAACTTAATCTTAGTTGTGAATCCGGTTGATTATTTCAGAAGAGTACTTCCGGCAACCAAGATGCTGACTCCAGAAGGCGCTTATGTTTCTACACTTCCGGTGGATGCCGAAATCGTTCAGAGTGCAGCAGTTCCGGAGGGAAAAGCGGTATATGGAATGGCAAATAAATACTTTCTCGGTGCGGGCATGGCGAAAGATGGAAAAATCGAATTTTCAGACGAATACAGGTTCTTGGAAGATGAGAGAGTGTATCTTATCAAATTATATGCAAATGGATTTGCATTAGATAATAATGCATTTCTTGTACTTGATATTTCAAAACTTCAGCCGGTTCGCTTTGAAGTTGTAACAAAAACAGAAAGTAAAACCTATAGTGCGAACTTATCAGACTTAAAAGTAGGTGCATTAAGTACAAGCCCAGCATTTGCAGCAGGAACAGTTACTTATACAGCAACAACAAGTAATGCATCAAATACGATTACAGCAGTTCCAGAAAGCAGTACTGCAGAGATTGAAGTCACTGTTGGAGGCAAGAAAATTGTAAATGGAGCAGCAGCTACTTGGAGTCAGGGGACAAATACAGTGAAAGTTAAAGTAACTGACGGAGACCAGGAAAAAACATATACATTAACCGTGACAAAAGAGTAAAGCGGGTGAAAAAATATGGCAGATGAAAGAGATATTGAACTGCTCTGCGATATAAAAAACTACCTCGACATTACCTGGGATGATGCGCTGGCAGATAAAAAGCTGATGGGAATAATGAGAAGAGGAATGACTGCCATATCAAATAAAATAGGGGAGTGCGATTTTTATGGAGACTGGCTTTGGGATGAGCTTGATTTTGAAACAGGACTTATCAGTGAAGAGGCAAGTGAAACGCTGGAAAGAACACTCCTTTTTGACTATATGCTGTATGCAAGAGCAGGTGATGTACAAGCGTTTTGGCAGAATTACAGAGAAGAAATAATAGCATTGCAGATTAGTAGAAAGGTTGAGACTTATGCAAGTGAAAAATAGCAATGGATATGAGAGTTTTGACAGTGGTTTATTAAGTATATGCGATGCGGATGAGAGAGCATTGATAAGCACTAAAATTGAAAAAGTCCGATTTGGAGACAGAACAATTGGTGCTACGAGATTTTGGCAGGCAAAAACGGCAGGAAACAAAGTAGATCGGCTGTTGAGCATACCTCTTGATGTAGCAAATACAAATCTAATCGAAGTAAATGATGTTGTAATTATCGATGCAGATAACATGAAAATGTCAGGGCAATACAAAATACTGCAGATACAATCTAAATTTGATGCAAAACCACCAGCTTTGTATCTATCGCTTGAAAAGGCGGTACATATTTTCAAGGATAAGAGGGCGGAAAATGGCGATTAAAATCGGAAATATGGCAAAAGAAATTATGAACCAGCTTGGAGAATACAGCATAGAAGTAGGCTTACAGGTGGACAAAGTATCGAGAGAGGTTGCTGAAGATACTGCAAAATTGTTAAATCAGACCTCGCCAGTACGGTCTGGAGAATATGCTCGCAGTTGGACGTCTGATAAAGGAGTAATGAAAAGAAACAAAACAAGCTATGTCGTACATGCGGAGAATAAACAGTACAGGTTGACACATTTGCTTGAAAAAGGGCATCAGCTAAAGCGAGGCGGCCGGTCGATTGGTACAGTTAGAGCACATGAGCATATAGCGCCAGCAGAAGCAGTAGCAATTACAAAGTTGCAGGAGAAACTGAGCAGACGATTATGACGAAGGAAGAGATCGAAGAAATTTTAAATGAGGTAGGAGTACCGTTTCGGTACCATCATTTTACCCAGCGGGAAATGCAGGAAATAGAACTGCCAATTTTAGTTTGGAATATCCCAGGCACAAATAATTTTTTTGCAGATGGAGTTGTATACCAGAAAATCAATAAAATTGATTTTGAAATATATACTGATGAAAAAGACTGGGAACTTGAAAAAAAGGTAGAAGATATTTTGAACCAGCATCAAATTGCCTGGGAACAGACTGCATCTGCATATCTTGAAACTGAAAAAATGTATGAAACCCTTTACGAAATGGAGGTATAAAAGTGGATAAAGACAACAAAGTCAAGTACAACATTAAAAATGTACATATTGCGAAAGTAACAGAAACAGTTACTGAATCAGGAACAACTTACACATACGGAACACCGAAGGCGATGCCAGGTGCGAAATCAATCTCGCTGTCTCCGGAGGGAGAAGTATCAAAATTCTATGCAGATGGAATTGTATATTTTGTATCAAATTCAAACAACGGCTATTCTGGCGATTTGGAGATGGCATATATTCCAGCTTGGTTCCGTGAAGAAATTTTGAATGAAGAGAAGGACGACAAAGGCGTATTGATTGAAAATGCTAACGCTGGAACTAGCTTGTTTGCTCTGTTATTTGAATTTGATGGAGACGAAAACGGTATAAGAAGAGTGTTGTACAATTGTACGACTGCAAGACCGGGAATCGAGTCAGAAACTGTAGAAGATACGAAAGAGCCAGGAACGGAGACATTGAGTTTAACGATTAGCCCTCGTGCGGACGGCATGGTGAAAGCGCAGAATGGACCAGAAACGGATAAAACAACATACTCAAACTGGTATAAAAGCGTATATGAACCGACAGCGGTAAGTAAGGTAAGCATAGAAAAGTAACGAAAGTGGAGGCATAACATGAGTTTAAAGAAAACAATTGAAATTGATGGAAAACAGGTGACATTTAAGGCCTCTGCAGCAGTGCCCCGCATTTATAGAATTAAGTTTGGCAGAGACTTATTTGTTGATTTACAGCAGATTGCGAAGTCAACGAAGGAAAAGGGAAAAGGAAAAGGGAAAAACGAAAGTGAAATTCCGATTGAGGATTTATCCATGTTTGAGCAGGTTGCATACACAATGGCACGACATGCAGACCCGACGGCTGTTCCGGACGATATTATCGACTGGCTGGAACAGTTTAGTACCTTTTCAATTTACCAGATTCTGCCGGCCATTTTGGAATTGTGGAATCTGAATGAACAGACAAAATCTGATGCAAAAAAAAACTTAGACCAAGTAGCAGGGAGTTAAATACCCCGCTTTTTTTATTGCGTTGCTGTCAGGCAGGAATTGCAATAAGAGATTTAGATTTGCTTACAGTAGGCATGGTTATGGACATGTTCACAGAACAGCAAAATGATTCTTATAAATACCCACGGATGGCAACGCAGGAAGATTTTGACAAGTTTTAAGGAGAAATGATGGCAACAGGGCGAAAAATAAAAGGCATAACAATTGAAATCGGTGGAGAAACAACTGGCTTAGATAAAGCCCTGTCGGATGTAAATCAGAAAATTAAGAACACTCAATCAGGGCTGAAAGATGTTGAAAGACTGCTCAAGCTAGACCCGACGAATACTGTTTTAGTTGCACAAAAACAAGAGATGCTGAAAGAAGCGATTTCTGAAAGTACGAAAAAATTAGAGCAATTAGAAGCAGCGCAAAATGATGTGACGACAGCATTACAGTCTGGGAAAATTGGCCAGGAAGAATATCGAGCATTTCAAAGGGAAATAGAAGCGACGAAAGCATCTATTACGAGATATACGACAGAGTTGGACAATTTGAATAAAGACCAGGAGAGACTGTCTACAAACACAGAACGTCTGAAAAAATTATTCGAAGCGACTGGAACAGATGTGGACGACTATGCAGATGTGCTCGGAAGCAGACTTGTTACAGCAATCAAAAATGGTTCGGCAAGTTCTGACCAGCTGAAAACAGCACTTGAAAAAGTGGCCAAATCAGCAGCAGGTGGAAAAGTTGATATTCAGGAATTAACAGATGCATTAGATACAGTTGACGATGGGCAGGCTGTATCTAATTTGATTTCTGGCTTAAGAAATGTTGGAGATGAAGCAGATGATACTGCAGAACAGTTGGAAGGTATCTCAGAACAACTTCAAAGAATTGAAAGACATGCAGACGATACTTCGGGGCAGCTGGAAGAGATGAATCAAACACTGACCGGTGGAGCAATGATGCAGGCAGCGGAACAGCTGCAAGCAGTTGGAGAAAAAATAAAAGATCTTGGAGAAAAAGCGTCTGAAACTTTTTTAGAGTTTGATGATGCAACTGTGAAAGCAACTACATATTTTGACGAAACCGGAAAAGCAGCGGAGCAGACGACAAATGTAATCAAAAAAGTATATGCTGATGGCGTAGGAGAGTCAATGGATTCTGTAGCAGATGCAGTTATTGCGGTCAAAAAGAATTTGCAAAATTTAGATGAAACGACTCTTACTAACACCACAGAACAGGCACTTACTTTAGATTCACTCTACGGAATCGACATGAATGAAACACTTCGAGGAGTGAACTCACTTATGTCGAATTTCGGAATGACAGCACAGGAAGCGCTAGATTATATCGTAGCAGGTACTCAAAATGGTTTGGATAAAACAGATGAGCTTGGAGATAATCTAGCAGAATATGCAGGAAAGTTTTCGCAGGCGGGATATTCTGCGCAAGAGTATTTTCAGCTACTTCAAAACGGGTTAAATGGTGGGGCTTACAATCTGGATAAAGTAAACGATGCAATCAATGAAGTGACAACGAGGCTGGCGGATGGAACGATTGCAGATGCACTTGGTTCATATTCAGGCAAAACGCAAGATGTATTTAAAGCCTGGCAAGAAGGAAAAGCGACACAAAAAGATGTAATTGATTCTATTGTGGAAGATATTACAAATTGTCAGAATCAGCAGGAACAGTTAAATATGGCCGCAACAGCGTTTGGAACAATGGCAGAAGATGGCTCTATGAAGTTTATTACGTCAATCAGCACAGTTGGAGACACTTATAATGATGTAAGCGATGCCGCAAAGAATATGTTTGACAATTCAACGACGGAGAGTCAAAAGCTTGAATCAAATATGCGGCAGCTTCAAGAGACATTGATGCCGCTTGGTGAAATGCTTGTTAACCTTGCAAATCAAATTTTGCCACCTTTAGTTTCTACAATTCAAAAGCTGACAGACTTTTTTGGCAGCCTTCCGGAGCCGGTTCAAAACTTTGTGTTGATACTCGGTGGGTTGATTGCAGTATTTACGAGTTTGGCGCCTGTGGTGAGTGCGGCGATGCTTCTGTTTGGAGCGCTGAATTTATCAATACTTCCGGTTATTGCGATTATTGCAGGCGTGGCAGCGGCAATCACAGGAATCATAGCTATTGTAAAAAATTGGGGCGCAATCACAGAATGGTTTGGAAATCAGTGGGAAAGCGTTAAAGAAAAATGCTCGGAAATTTGGAATTCAATCTGTTCATTTTTTACGGAAACAATACCGGAAGCGATAGAAAGCTTTAAAGGCTGGCTACAGGGAATACCGAACTGGTGGAATGGAATCTGGCAATCAGTTGGAGACTTTTTTACAGAAATCTGGCAGTCAATGAAGGATATTCCAGTTTTATCTGAACTTGTAACAATGCTCGAAAACATGTGGAATAACTTTAAAACTGGATTAGAGGTAATTTGGAATGGAATTGCTCAAACAGCGAAATCAGCATGGGAGTTGATTAAAAATATTATCTTAGGACCAATCCTGCTGCTGATAGATTTAGTACTTGGAGACTTTACACAATTAAAATTCGACGCAGAAAACATTTGGAACAATATTAGTAATGCAGCACAAAGTATCTGGAATGGACTTTCTTTGGCAATACAGGGAATTGTACAAGTAATTGTAAATGGAGTGATAAGCTTCGTAACTGGTCTTGGAGAAGTATTGTCAGCATCGTGGGTGGCAATAAAAGAAAAAGCAGTCGAAAGCTGGCAAAATTTAAAAGATTCGGTGATTGAAACAGCTTCAAACTTGAAAGAGGCTGCGATTCAGAAAGTGACAGAACTAAAAGAATCAGCAAAAGAATCATGGCAAAATTTAAAAGAATCAACGGCACAAGCCTGGCATGATTTGAAAGAATCAGTTGTACAATCAGCATTAAATTTAAAAGAATCAGCAATTCAGAAGTGGCAGGAGTTGAAAACGTCCACAAAAGACACCTGGGAGAATTTGAAAACTTCGACGAAAGAATCGTGGCAGAATTTGAAAGAGTCTGTTGTGAGTAAGTCGAAAAACATGAAAGAAGAGGCGGTTCAAGGCTTTCGAGATATGAAAGAGGGAATAAAAAATACTCTTTCAGGACTTAGAGATACCGTAGAAAATGGGTTTCAGTCAGCAATTGAATTTATAACATCACTGCCAGAACGAGCGATGCAGTGGGGAGCAGATTTCATAGATGGAATTGTATCAGGTATTAGAAACACAATTGGAAAAGTCAGGGATGCTGTGTCAGATGTAGCAGACACAATCCGCTCGTTTTTACATTTTAGTGTGCCGGATGAAGGGCCATTGACAGAATATGAATCCTGGATGCCAGACTTCATGCGAGGGCTTGCTGAAGGAATCAAAAAGAGCAAATCTGTTGTGACGGATGCAATTAAAGATGTAAGCAAAGATATGACAATAAATGCAAATGCAATGGTGCAAAATGCTGGAAATAGTGACTTAATGAACATAGGAAAACTACTGATGCATTACTTGCCATTTCTGGAGCAGGGAACAGTACTGCAGTGGGAAACCGGAGAAGTAGCAGCACATTTAGCACCGGCAATGAATCAAGAACTTGGTATTTTGGCAGTAGAGGAGGGGAGGTTATAATGGACGCACTGACAAATGCAGCAACAATTGAAATTGTAGCGACAGGCGAAAGTTATCATACCCTCAAAGATTGGGGATTGGCGATTGGGAATAATAACCCAGTAGGAGAGCCAGAGCTCGAGGAGTACTATGTCGATGTTCCTGGTGCGGATGGATTCTTAGATTTTACCGAATTTACAACAGGGAGAAGAATCTTTAAAAGTCGGACGATTGAAATAAAAATGGGCGGTAAAAAGCCACGCAATGACTGGGACATTTGGATTGCAGATATTAGAAATCTACTGCACGGCAGAAAAATCAAGATTATTTTTGATAATGACCCAGGCTTTTATTACATTGGCAGAGCAAAAATACAGGATTTTGACAGAGATAGAGAAATAGGAACTTTTACGATTTATGTCAAAGCAGACCCATACAAGTACAATATTTCAGACAACACAGAAGATTGGCTCTGGGATAGCTTTGATTTTGAAACAGGCTTTATCGATGAAGGAAAAGAAATTACGATAAAGCCTGGAGAAATAAAAGAATATACAATCGTTCCGGATTTGATGCCATTTGTTCCGGAGATACATGTAAGTGTTCTGGGAATGTCCGGTTTAAAAATGACAGCAAACGGAGAAAGTTATACACTTGCGAAAGGAAGAAACCGCTTTGCAGATATTGTAGTAGACACGGAAGATGTATTGCTGACTTTTTCCGGAAATGGAACATTCATAGTTAAATACAGAAGGGGGTCGTTATAACATGTATAAAGTTAAAATGGACGGTCAAATTCTGTATTATCCAGGCGATAAAGAAGCAGTATTAATAAATCCAGTGTTAAATTTGCAGGCGGGTTATGCCGGCACATTTGAAAGCACAATACCACCAAGTAATCCGCTATATAGCAAAATTAGAAATAGAAACAGCATGGTAAGTGTATTTCGAGATTTAAAAGAAATTTTCTACGGAGAAATCACAAAACAGCCCAAAATGGACCGGTACAAAAATAAAAGTATTTATTGCACCGGTGCAATGAGTTTCTTGTCAGATTCGATTCAGCCGCAAGCAGAGTATCATGATAAGTCACCAAGAGAGATGCTTGAGATATTTTTAGAGAATCACAATAATCAAGTAGAAGCGAGAAAGAAAATCTATTTGGGACAGGTATCAATTACAGATACGAATGATTCTCTATATAGATATACGAACTTTGAAACGACATTAAAAGCGATTAGAGAAAAACTAGTTGAACGGCTTGGGGGCTATTTACGGCTTAGACATGAAAATGAAAAGCTGTATTTGGACTGGATTACCCTCGAAGAATATGGAAAGTATTGTGAGCAGTCAATTGAGTTTGGGTTGAATTTATTAGACTATTCAGAGAGCAGAACAGCCGAAAATATTGTAACAGCATTAATTCCACTTGGCTCACGACTCCAGGGCGAATCTGAAATAGAGGCTCTTGAAAAATATGTAGATATTACAAGTGTAAATGGTGGCTCAAACTATATTTACAATCAAGAAGCTGTTGAAAATTTTGGCTGGGTATGGGCAACGAACACCTGGCAAGATGTAACAGAATCATCTAATCTGCTCAAAAAAGGCAAAGAATGGTTACAGGATAAGCAGTTTGAAGATTTGACATTGGAATTGACAGCAGTAGATCTTTCTATGATTGATAGAGAATATGATTCATTTGAGATAGGAGACAGAATCAGGTGCAGGGCAAAACCTTACGGCATGGATAAAATTTTCCCTGTGACAGAAATGAAAATTCCATTGCAAAAACCAGACGGAGCAACGCTGACCTTAGGAAAAAATAGAAAACTGACTTATACAGAACAGCAGAATAGAATCTATTCCGGAGTAACAGCAACTGCAGAAGAACGCAGAAAAAATCAAAATCGGCAGATGAAAACGGCGATAGATAATTTGACTGCAAAAATGACAGGAACTGCAGGGGGATATCACCTTACAGAATTTGACAATGAAGGGCGTTGGCTTAGAGAGCTGTACATGGATGCCCCTGATAAAGAGCAAGCGACAAGAATTTTACAAATTAATAAAGACGGAATTGGTGGCAGCTGTAACGGCTACGCAGGTCCGTACACGGTCGGTTTAACACTCGATGGACAAATCGTAGGAGAGCAAATAACTGCAGAGTCTATCGGCGCAGAAAAGCTGTCTATAGAGTACAAAACAGAACTGGAAGGAAAATTCAGCCAGGCAAGCAAAAACGCAAATGATTATACAGATACGAGAGAAAAAGCAGTTAAAGAACTGATTACGACAAGTATCAAATCTGTTGAAAATAAAATTCAGCTTGCAGTTATCGACCAGAAAAGTATTACTAATAGATATAACTATATCAAAGATGGAGACAATCAAAATATAACAATATCTGCTTTTGATGTTACAAATGCGAGCGCATTTAAAAGTACAGCAGGTAATATCAATGCAATCTTATTATCAAAAACAAATGAAAATACAGCAATATTTCAGCAGCCGCTTGGAGAACTCCCTGCAGGAACGTATGAAGTAGAGATAAAAATATATACTCAGGAAGGCAAAAAGCCGGATTCCTGTTATTTTGGACTACTTGGTAATATAAGCTATCAGTATCTATCAACTGCAGATAATGGAAAATGGTATAGCATTAAGAGAACGATAACATACACCGGAAAAGGAGAACGGTCCTTCTACTTTTCAGTTTCTGGCTCTGCTGGAAAGCAGATTTATTTGACTGATATACGTGTACTTAGAAATGTAAAAGAGTTAATTGATGATGTAGATGCCAGGATAACCGTGGAAGCGGGAAAGATTACACAGCAGGTATCTGAAATGTACGAGGCTAATACACATAATTATTGCACAAACGGTGCATTTTCAGATAGCACTGATAAATTTGCAGGTTGGAAGCGAAGCGATGAAACGAAGGTTATACAAACTACAATTTCCGGAAAAACATGTGCTCAAATTACGGATTCTGCAAATGTGAGCTGGTATCAGAAGCCTTTTTCTAAAAAAGGAAAAGTGAAAGTTAGATTTAAAGCTGCTTGTGCGGAAGGACAAGAAAAGACAGCTAGAATCAGAGTATCAATAGATAATATATCACATTATACTGATGCTGGAGAACTTAGCACGAATTGGAGAACTTTTGAATTTGAGAATGATGCTACACCGCCCTATTTTTATACATATTTTTATGCTTTTACTGCAGGTACAACTGTATATATTACAGATATAGAAATTTCAGGATATGCAACTCATTATGCAGAAGCACAATTGCAATTGACTGCAAATGATATTACTGCAGAAGTCAAAAGAGCAGAAAAAGCAGAAGAGGCATTGCGAAGTAAAATTAGTGTTAATGCAGAAGCAATTAAATTGCGAGTATCAAAAGGAAACGTATCATCTGAAATTAGCACAGAATCGGGGATGATTTCGCTAAAATCAAACAGAATCAGCATAGACTCGACTAATTTTACTTTAACGGCAGCAGGATATGTCACAATGAAAGGGGCAAGCTGTCAAGGAAGCTTTGAAGCGAAAAATGGGAAATGGTGGATGCAACTGAATAACGGTCAGATTGCTGGAGGATATAGCAGCGCAACTTATGGCTATATTGATTTTAACGGTGCGTATGGCAACACAAAAGAACATACGCTTCGAATTATAGGTAATACCTGCGTTGATATAAAAGGGAATTTGTGCACAGCGGTAGGCTGGAATGACGGCACGGTATATACAACATTTACTGGAACACGAAATTTTATAACAAATATTAGAGACTTAGGAAGTGGAAGAATTGAGTGGACTACTACAACTTACACATTCCGGAATGGCTTAATGATGTAGATGAGAGGAAGAAAAAAATGGATATAGGAGCTATTTTAGACAAAGTAAAAGGCGAGCTGGATGCAGAAGTATTAAAAAAAATGCAACAGCTCGCCTTTTACTTTGTCTAAAATAGCTCCTATATCCATTTT
>OHAC01002036.1_pt1 | contig 17055 bp, 14 predicted proteins | sample 1577051 | NCBI WGS metagenome assembly OHAC01 (sample SAMEA3541499, study PRJEB24748) | human gut metagenome | biome: human gut; feature: human-associated habitat; material: faeces | place: China | collected 2012 | reverse complement strand
GATCTGATCGGTATAGCGACTGTATATTTCACGAGCCAGCTTTGAAAACTTCATATATTGCTCATAGTGCGGCTCCACGATCACAAGATCCTGGCACTTCTGCTTTGCCTGCCAGATTGCCTCCCCCGTGGAAACACCAAACGCCTTTGCTGCATAGTTCTTCGCAAGTACGATACCATGCCGTTCCTCCACAGAACCGCACACTGCCACCGGCTTGTTCTTCAGTTCCGGGTTCAGCATACACTCGACAGAGGCATAGAAATTATTCATATCACAATGAAGAATCACTCTTTGCATCCCGTATTCCTCCTCTCCGTTCGTGAAAGCACGAACAACTTTTCACGAACGCATTGACACACAGCATTTCTTGTGATACTATAATTACACGAATTGTATTTCGTGTTTTCATCGTCATTATAGCAAGCACAGTTTTTCGTGTCAATAGGTTTTTATGAAAAAGTGTTCGTGTTCGTCATCAAAAAAGAAAGAGGTATTCCTATGGTCTTCAAAGAAAGGTTGAAAGAAAAAAGAACAGAAGCCAATTTAACTCAGGTAGAACTTGCAGAGAAGGCCGGTGTAACCGCCCGCACAATTCAGAATTATGAGCTTGGCAGCCGCAAACCATCCAATATGGTCACGATCCAGAAGATTGCAGATGCGCTGAATACTACTACCGAGTACCTGCTGGGAAGCAGCGGCACCTATGTCGTAGAAGCTCATGAAAAAGGCGGCGCAAAAGCAGCGAAAGATATTGAAGAACTGGTCAGCGAAGTGACCGGTATGTTCGCTGGCGGCGAATTAAGCGAAGATGCCATCGAAGGAGCTTATAAAGCTCTGACCGATGCCTACTGGATTGCCAAAGAGAACAATAAAAAATACGCCCCGAAAACGAGGCGTAAAAAATCCGATCAGTGATATTTATCGTACACACTTTTCGCTATACTGTAAACTGGAGGTGGTATGATGAATGCGGAACAGCTTTCACGGGTCGGTGAGAAACTGGTAAAACGCTGCGGTTCCAGAGACCCTTTTGAAATTGCAAGGCAGCTTGGTATCAATGTCATGCTTTGCGAAAATTTTGGTTCCCTGAAGGGAATGTACCGGGTGATTAAGCGAAATCGCTTTATTTTCCTGAATAACAGTCTGGATGAAAATATGCTGCGCATCGTGTGCGCACATGAATTAGGTCATGACCAGCTTCACCGGAATATGGCGAAAACCACCCCGATTCATGAGTTCATGCTCTATGACATGAAATCCAAACCGGAATATGAAGCCAACATCGTAGCAGCGGAAATCCTGATGGACAGCGATGAAGTCCTTCGCTACATCTATGAATATGGATACACAGCCGAGCAGATCGCCAGTGCGATGTCCACCGACATCAATCTGGTTGCGCTGAAGGTAGCACACCTGGCTACACTTGGATATAATCTGCACGCGTTGGAACATAAGAGCAATTTTTTGAAATAACGTACCTTCGAGGAGCCTGGACCGGCTCCTCTTTTTGTTGCAGATTGTGCAGATGCCGTCTGCAGAATTATCAGCCTAACATCTGCATGTGATAGAGCTTCACTTTTTCCTCGAACGGTAGTCCCGGATCAATGCCGACTTCTTCCCACATCACACCATACGGTGCGCCGCCATCTGTATATCCGGCGATAAAAGCAAAATGACCATCGCAGTCCTCATACAGTTCTGCCAGCCGTTCCCGTTCTTTCGCTTCCCGCTCCATTCCCCGCTATTTTATGTGTGGTTTTGTGCAATAACCTGTTGCACAAAGTTTTCCCTCAGATACCGCTACGCACTGCATTGATATCAGAAATCATCGAGCGCAGCATCTATCTCTTCCGTTCCGAACAAACCTTTCACCTGAATTCTGAAATCTGGCTTGTTGTTAGTCAGTCCCTGAAGCAGCTTCACGTTTTTATAGCGAGGAAGCAGAATCTGGCAGATTGCAGCAATGTCCCGTCCAAGAACCGTCGATTGTGCCATATTCTTCTCCTATCACACGTTATTGCAGCACCTTATTCATCAACTCCTGATAGCTGTCTACATGGTCATATGTCACAAGACCATCCGACAGTTTTGCGAAGAGCTTCTTGGCGCAGTCGATCTTGGACTTCTCGATTGGGCGTAGGTTCAGGCTCTCCATCGTACCTTTTGTTTCTGCTACAAAATAGATGTGCTTTACCCTACCCTCATGGAACACGATTGCCCAGTCCGGGGAGTAGTGTCCTACCGGAGTCGGAATAAAGAAGCCTTTCGGCAGCTTTGCATAGATAAAGACCTCTTCCGCACCATCCAGATTCTCCGCAAACTTACGCTCCACGCTCTTTTCTGCCGTGCCATCGGTGAAAACATAATCCTGAATCGCTTTTTGCGCCTTATAAGCCTTGTCCATCGTCAGAGCGTGCTTTTCTGCCGTGAAGATACTGCTGTCGTAGCTGCCTTCAATGGTATCGTAGGTAATATGCTCCACGATCATCGTAGCTTTCTGTTCTTTGATCAGACGAATTGTCTTGGTAATAAACTCTTCCGGGTTGTTCTGATACATGGCAAAGGTAGTCGGCTTGATACCCTGCAAAATGCGGGCTGTTGTGCGGCGGGTCAATGTTGTGCCCTCTGCGATTTTTCCGATCAGGTCATATGCCACCTGGCTGGTATGCGCATTTTTCAATACAGCTGTCTTGCTTTTTGCGCCATAAAAGCTGCTGCCCTCACGTATCATGTCAGCATTCAAGGTGTCTTTCTGCCCGGCATAGGTAACGGTATATTGCAGGCGGCTGACATATAGTTCGCTGTCGATGTGCGCAATCGACTTCCGAATCAGCTCTGCAGAATCAAAATCCACCGTATAGGCGTATTTGTGGTTGATGGTCTGCCAGAGCTTCTGGAATTCTGCTTTTTCAAATCGGTCGTTCAGAGGATTTTCCAGTACTTTCGGCTTGTTGCCATCCTCGAACATGGATTTGAGCACACTATCGTCATAAATCGCCTGAACCAGCGAATGCACGCCCTCTTCGATAGGTTTCAGTGTCTCCGGCACAGGCGCAAGCGTTCCGGCCTGCACATCGTCCCGGTAGTCCTGTGTGACGTTATCCTGCTCATCTACATAGTTGTTGCGAACAAGATACTGATAGATAGCCCGTGCCTGACGGTCATCCACTTTGATTGTTTTGCCATCGAGCTTGATAGCCTTTCCAACAAAGTAGTCGATGTCTGCCTTGCGTGGGCGGTCATACAGCACAGCTTCGGTCTGCTTTTGCAGCCCGTCCACAAATCCGGCGTAGCTCTCGCTTGCAATAACGGTCAGGACGTTGATATCCTGAACCTTCTCCCCCAGAACCTCGGCATCCATGCGGTTTCCGTCCTTATTTACGCACAGACGCAGACCACGGCCTACTTCCTGCCGCTTCTGCGTGGTGCTGTCGCTGTGTTTTAACGTGCAGATCTGGAACACATTCGGGTTATCCCAGCCCTCACGCAGAGCGGAATGGGAGAAGATAAACCGAGTTGGCTCTTCAAAGGACAGCAGTCGCTCCTTATTTTTCAGAATCAGATCGTAGGCCGAAATGTCATCGGACATATCCGTGCCACGCTTAACCGAACTGTTGACGCTGCGCCCTTTCTTATCAATGCTGAAATAGCCCTTATGCACATCATGTACATCGGTGGCATCCAGATAGGCAGTATACTCCGGCTCAAGAATAGAACGATATTCGTTCATTACAGCCATGTATTCCTGCTCAAAAATCTTACCATACTCGCCCAGAAGCTCATTTCCGTCTTCATCGTACTGACGGTATTTAGCCACTTCATCAATGAAGAACAGGGAAAGGGTCTTGATACCCATTTTGAACAGCTCCTGTTCTTTTTCAAAGTGGGAAATGATCGTCTCCCGAATCTGTACCCGGCGCATATCATCCTCAGAGACATCGCCGGTTACGTCACCTTTGCGAATGGTATCGCCATTGGTAAAGGTGACAACGCCAGTAATTGGGTCAATTTCAGAGATAACAAAGCCCTTATACTGCTCCATCTCGCCGGAGATATAGTAGAGATTGTCACTCACATCCAATGTACGGAATTCCCGCTTTGTGCCGCTCTGGTGTTTGACCTCCAACTCCACCTTTGCCCGTGGCGGATTCTTGGGGGAGATAATGATGCTTTCCAGATACAAATATTTGTCTGTACCACGCAGATTCTTGACCTCAAAACCCTTGACCTCAATCTTTTTAACCAGCCGCTTATTGTAAGCATCCAGCGCATCCAAAACGTAAATCAGATTGTGCTGCTTGGCGTGGGTAGCAGAGTAATTCAGTGTGAACAGAGGATTGAATTTCTTCAACGCTTTCTGGGTAGCAGAATCCTCTTTACCCATCTTCTGCGGTTCATCCAGAATCAGAATCGGGCGGTTGGCTGCGATGACGTCAATCGGGCGGCGGGAACCGAACTCGTCCCGCTTGGTGTAAATAATTCTCGCAGCGGCATCACCCTTGCGACCTTCCACGTTCTTGTCCTCGTTCATGGAGGCAGCAAAGGCCTGTGTATTGATAATCATGACGTTGATGCCGGAATTGCTGGAGAATGAGTCCAACTGGTTCAGGTTGCTGCTATTGTAGATAAAGAACCGTGCTTTTTTGCCGTAGCACTCCATGAAATGATCGGCAGTGATCTCAAAAGACTTCTTTACACCCTCACGGATGGCAATGCTCGGAACAACAACGATGAATTTGCTCCAACCATATCGCTTGTTCAGCTCGAACATGGTCTTGATGTAAACATAGGTCTTGCCCGTACCGGTCTCCATCTCAATGTCCAGAGAGCATCTACCCAGCGGGGCAACCAGCTTGTCTGACTGATGAATATTGCTTTCCGCCTGTAATGCACGGATATTCTGCACCAAATCCGCATCGGTTAATTGCAGCGCTTCATTCTTGAACCCGGAATCGTTAATCAAATCCTGCAATTCCAACTGTGCTGCATCGTCGGCCATCGGCATAAGGCTCAACTGCTGGGGCTTTGCAGACAGACTGCCCATATCACGCAGATAGGACACTCCTGCACTATAAGGCTGACCCTGAAAGACACGAGCCACAGCTTCCACGGCATCGGTCTGATACTGCTGAATTTTGAAACTAAACTTCATCTTTGTGGTTCACCTCCTGCTCCAGCATCAGGAAACGGTCAAAGTCGCTCTCATACAGACGATCCTGAATGATACGATATTTTTCATATTCCGTTTCCGCATGGAGTTTTGCCTGCTCTGCGCTGATTTTACCCGGCCCGGTTAGCAGCTCGTTGCCGTTGAACTCCAGAAAACCATCCAGCCGCTTTGCCCAATCTTCCATGCTCATTGGGATTTTGCGCTCGGCCTGCAACTCGGCATAATCCAGATAGAGCGACACAATGCGTTCCAGATAATTCATTTCTTCTTTGCTCAGATAGTTCTTAGCAATCGTCACATCTGCTTTCAGAATTTTCCCATCCGGAGCATTCTCCCATGTAGTCAGTCCCATGTGTTCCTTGTTGGCATCCGCCCGCTCCACGATCAGCTCCGCCGCCGTGTGACGGTGGACGGCATAGTGCATTTTGTTCTGTACCGTCTGGAAGAACAGACGGGTCGTCTTTGCGTTTTTGTCGTAGTCAAACGCAGTGGCGTACAAATCTGTCACTTTCTGATAGAATTTACGTTCAGACAGACGAATCTCCCGAATCTGCTGCAACTGCCGCTCAAAGTATTCGTCGGTGAACATATGGCCTTTTTTCAGCCGCTCCACATCCATCGTCCAGCCTTGAATAGTATGGTCTTTGACAATTTGTCCCGCCCATTTGCGGAACTGCACCGCCCGCTGATTATTCACCTTGAAGCCTACGGCAATAATTGCCTGCAAATTATAATGGTTTGTATTATAGTTTTTTCCGTCTGTGGCAGTTATTAAGTATTTCTTAACAACTGCTTCCTCCCGCAGCTCTCCATCCTCAAAAATCCGTTTCAGATGCTGATTGATCGCCGCAACCGAAACATCATACAATGCCGCCATCATTTTTTGCGTCAGCCAGATATTCTCATCCTCGTAACGCATTTCAAAGCTGGCATCACTTTCACCGGTAGAGGCAACAAAGGTCAGATATTCTGCTGCGGAGCTGCGAATGGCAAGTTCTTTTGTCTTCTTATCGTCCATATCACAGCACCTTCCTTACAGTATCAGGGCTATATGTCTCGAAAATCTGCTCGAAGTTTGTGGCTACGCTGTCGTTTGCCATACTGCTGTCACGGAACACGGCATAGTAAGGCTTCATCTGCGCAATGGCCTTGACGGTTTCCTCGGTCACATCATGGTCGAAGCAGGCCAGCAGGAACCCGTCTGCCACATTGAACACCTTTTTGCCTGCGATTTCTTTTACCTCAATGGAACTGGACAGCAACACGCCCAGATCCAGCATCACCTGGAACAGCAAGTCCTCCGGGGTACGGTCTTCCTTCACGTTGTCCACCAACGAGAACAGATCCTGCTGACCGATTTCATCCGGCGTGTAGTACACAGGCTTCATGTTGCTTTCGTCCAGACGCAGGCAGCGGAAGCCGATGTCCAAATCAGCCGGAGCCGTCAATCCGGCTTCTTCCTTGATTTTCCGGCCAGCCCGGCGGATACGCTCTTTGCCGATTTCGCAAAGTGTTGCATATTGCGGCGAATTGCTCTTTTCTGGAAGTTGGACAAGAATATACTTTCGATTCCCGTCATCTTCCATATTCTTTTTCATAACTGCATGCGCCGTCGTTGCAGACCCAGAAAAGAAATCCAAAACGTAAGAGTCTTTCTCTGTTGCAATCGTCAAAATGCGTTCCAATAATCTAGTCGGCTTAGGCGTGTCAAAAGGTGCTGTTCCACCAAATAGTGATTTCACTTCTTTTTTTGCTTCATCGGTGTGTCCAACTTCACTATATGACCAAAAATTTGTAGGTAGTTTTCCTCCTACGCTATCCAAGTATGTTTTTCGACGTATCCCACCCAAACTGCCTTTAGTAAAATAAAACCTTGGCCATGGACCTTTATCGTAAACTTTTCGGGCAAGTTTTTTTGATTTCTCAAACGGAAGTGCCAAAACGATACCCATTACGTCTGGTCTAACTTGGTTTGCCGAAATCCCACACACGTTTGCACGTTTTTCTTCATCATTTAAGTTTTTTAATTCGTAAGGACACCATCCTTGCATTATTTTCAGCATTTCATCTTGTTGATAACGCCAACAAGCTCTATCGCTCGGGTAAATCATCTCGCCTGTAAAGGGATGCTGTATAGCATAAACCATTCCTTGATGTGTCGCTGCCCCGGGTGCAAATGGATTATCACTTGTCCATGGAACAGAATCTCCATCTGGGGATTTATATTTTGAGTCCATTTCCTCTGTACGAGGCAACTTAGCAGGATTCCATCCAGTTTGTTTACTATATGCTACTATATGCTCTACTTCATGCACAATGCCCTGAGAATCATTTCTTGTGGAGTAAGTCCGTTGCCAGGAAATATCTGCAATGAAATTACTTTCTCCAAAAACCTCTGCACAAATTTTAAGAAGATTCGCGCATTCATTATCATCTATACTAATAAAAATCGCGCCATCATCTGTCAGCAAATCCTTTGCCAACTTCAGCCGCGGATAAACCATATTGAGCCAATCGGTATGGAAACGGCCATTGCTCTCGGTGTTGGTCACAAGACGGTTGCCTTCTTCATCATACTGACCGCTATTATCCATATAGTCCGCCGCACTCTGGGCAAAATCATCCTCATAGACAAAATCGTTACCCGTATTATACGGCGGATCAATGTAGATCATCTTGACCTTACCCAGATAGGTTTCCTGCAAGAGCTTCAGCACTTCCAGATTATCGCCCTCGATGTAGAGGTTCTCACTGTCAAAACCGCCGGGTATGCCATCTTTGCCCACACTGTCAGCTGCCACCGGACGCAGCGTTGCCGTAATGGGCGCATTGGCCGCCAACATCGCCTTTTTCTTATCTGGCCAAGTAAACTGATAGCGTTCCTCCCGACCTTCTACGATAGAATCGGAAAGCTCCTGCCGCAGAACGTCAAAATCAATGGCGTGTTCTACCTTGCCATCACGCTTCACCTCGGTAATTGCATTGGGGAACAGCTTGCCGATCAGTTCTATATTTCTTTCCACGCCGTCAAGGCTGTGCATTTTCAGTTTGTCCATTTTCGGTTTCCTCCTCGTTGATTTTCATCATCATATTATAATGAGCCTTATGCCCTGTACTATCAAATATTAGGGCAAAGATGTTAAGATATCGTTGTATTCCGTCGGACATTGGTGGAGTATAACTGAAATCATCAAAACTGCTGTGAGAACCATCATTTACCCATGACAATAGTGCTCTTGCAATGGAAGCATCTTCCGTTTTTAACTGCATAGGAAGATTTTGGAATGATATATCTCCATAAAATGTAAAATAGTGTTCCAAAATCCTTCGCATAGTGTTTTGTAAAGAAGTCTGTTCCGCTACCGCAGGGTTTTCATGCGCTCTCCTTACCTCTTCCCATAATGCCTCATATGTGGACTTCACAGGGTTCTTTTCGTACGGAACAATATCGGAGTAAGAATGAGTCTTTCGAGTAATCCAGTATTTTGTGCTTTTAGCCATTCCTTTTGGCCAGTTGCGATTGTAAGTCACTTCTTTATGAAAATAAAGGTTGTGCGTAGATACGAATAGTTGTTGAATGCTTGTACCGGGCTTCGACATATCCCAAATCAATCGGCGGATTAGTGTTGCTACAATAAACAATACATCACTATCCATACTGGAAACCGGATCATCAATAATAATAACCTGCGGATAGACTGCTCCTGAGCTGTCTAAGCTTCCATTTAGCATAGAGTAGAAATATAGGAATGTAACAAAATTCCTCTCGCCCTCACTCAGTGTTTTTTTCACGGGTGTATTGTTTTCTCGGACAATAGAATAGCTATGTTCATCTGCACCAAGCGCTAATCTGAATCCGGTAAATCCGAATTCCTCCAGCTGATGGTTAATGGTATCTTTTGTTGGAATAACACTGGTAAGCGTTCCCTGAAGTTGTTCCAGTTCCCTTTTAAGCACCTCACTCTTTTTGCTGCAACGATCTATTGTTTTGTTGATATCCGAAATTTCATCTTCAAGTTTCTTCTTTTGTAATAAATAATTTACAATTTCATTTTTTATTTCATCAGTTATAAATCGCCATATTTGTGCCGTCAGTTTTTTTCTCTCTGCGCCGATATTTGCAACAATCTCATTATGGCGAGCTATTTTATCATTTGCGTCCCGTATCACTTTGATAATCAAGTCCGAATATGGCATGAAATCAAGAAGCTCAACAGGAACACTTGCATTCGACCGTTTATGCTCTAACAATCTAAGATTTTCATCAAAAACACCAGAAAGCTCAGCAATCCGAGTTTGAAGCTCAGCATTTTCTATAAATTGTATATCCTGTTGGGCAATCGCATTAAGCTGCTGAATAAGCCGTTGACTGCCATCTTTGTATTCATTTATAAGCGAGTCGATTTCCTGCAACGCAGCAAGATAGGATTCGTCAAAGTATTCTTCTAACCGCATCCTAAAAGTATCATCCAATTCTCTTTGACAAAAAGGACAAGTGCCACTGCTTGAATCAAGATACTTCATGCCCGACTTCACCCAGTCGCTATTCCCAAGCTTTTTTATCAGTGCTCCAATATCAACATCCTCTTTGCCTATAATTTTCTTTTCCAAAATTGGCGAACGATTTAACGAACTGATTCTTGAAAAATCAGGTTCGCAAATAAGCGATATTACGGAGGCTTTCTTTTCAAAAATTGTGGAGGCTTTTTCTTCTAATTGCGCATAGGTCATTAAATCATGCTTGTTCTCATTATATTGACGTATTACCTCATCACGAAAACGCTCCCTGCTGTTCAAAAAGCCCTCTAAACCAGCTCGTATTGCAGAAGAGTCGTATTTTTGTTTTTGTTGCCAGATCCTATCCGTATACTGCCGAATAGTCATAGCAAGCTCTTTTTTCTTGCCTTCCGTGCCATCTTCACCCTGTAAGGCTATTATTGCCGTATTTTGAGCTTTTTTTGTTTCCACAATCAGAGTTTGGGTTTGGTTTATTTGCTCATAGACATCACTTTCTGATTGCCCTAATGTGAAAATGCCCGGCATTCCAGATACATCCGCGAATGTTGAATCAACAAAATCGGAATTGTATACATTGCATTTTTGAACCTGGCCGTTTTCCCATGTAATATCACAAGAAGGATAATTATCTGGATGAGATAAAACTCTGCTAATTGTTGTCTTTCCTGAGCCATTTGCTCCGAAGATAAAGTTAACACGTCCCAAATCATCCATAATGTGATCGGATGCGTTGAAGGATGCGACATCTTTTATATTGATTTTTCTTATCATACCGTCAAACCTTCCTGTAGCTTTTTCAACTTACTCACCAGTTCAAATTTCTTCTTTGGTTGTTTTTCTTTCCTGATTTTGTCTTCCAGTGTCACAATCTGCTTCTCCAGTTGTTCTCGCTGCTTCTGCTGCTCTATACTTTCTTTCAGAGTAGCGGATTCATCCGAACCGAGAGCCGTCCCCGCGATCTGCCGCACAAAATTCTCATACACGGCATCCAGCGAAAGCCCATCCAGATGCACCGGAAGTTCATCTGCTTCGAGCCATTCTGTGTAATAATAACGATCAACCTTAAAAGCCGTCTTCCCCTCCACAGCTTCCTTGTAACCGATAGCAGCCCGATACCTGCCCTCGTATTCCAGTAAAAAGAGAATGTGATACGGAATCTCCCGGTCAATCTGGCGCAACACACTTTCGTCCAAATCCGGGGCAGATAGCCGAACCTCGAACACCTCAATCTCTGTCACCTGTTCGCCAGCAGCCAGATTCAGGGTGGTGGCCGCAATCTTATTGCGCCAGTAGATGATCCTTATCTGCTCCACGAACGCTTTTTTCATGGCCGATGTCACAGCAATGTTTTCATAAAACTTCTGCTTGGGGATACGCTTGTTAAACTCCGTGGATTTCGGCAATCCCAGCACGGCATCTCACCTCCAGACAATCATTTCACAACAAGGAAGCAAATCAGTTCAAAATCATCCAGCCCGGATATATTGCTCATCAAAGCAGATGTTCCCCCGGCAGAAAACAGACTGTCAATGTCGCTTTCCTCTTTCACATCAATGATGGAATTGATTGCTTCGCTCAGCAGCTTGGACATCTCTGCCATATTCCGCCCATCATCCGTTTCGCGGTTAAAGCGTTCGTATGCCTCTTTGATCGGTGCGGATTTTCCGCGGCAGAGTAAGCGGATATCATCCAGCATCTTTTTCGGATTCAGATAATCGCAGATAATCTGACCGTCCACTCCGATATAAACCATGTAGAACGGATGGATGCGGTTCCGATTATCCACATTGACGCTGTTGTTGATGTTTTTCAGCACAAAGATCACACCATCCGGCAGTTCATCCGCGGCAGGCACCACAGCATGAAGCCCACGAGGTTTTTTGTCCATGTCTCCGTTCCGTTTTATGTAGTCCAATAAGTCGAGTCGGAATTCGTTCAGCCCCAGATCCATAATGGAGATTCCCTCGGACATATCCTCAATATCAACCACTTCTTCCTGTAAGCGTTTGAGCTGCGCCTTCCGGTATTCCAAATCACCTTTTTCTTCCGGATTGATCAGGTCATCATCACCGGTAGATGTCATAACAGTGATTTTCATGCGGGTCTCCACACGGGATTTCAAATTGATGTACTCATCCAGCGTCAAGTCCGGCCAGAAATTTACAAGCTGAATGTACTGGTTACGACTGCCGATACGATCAACACGGCCAAACCGCTGAATAATGCGAACCGGATTCCAGTGGATATCATAGTTAATCAGATAATCGCAGTCCTGCAAGTTCTGACCTTCTGAGATACAGTCCGTTGCGATCAGCACATCAATTTCGGTAGTGCTGCCCGGCATCAGAACATCCCGACCTTTGGAAACAGGGGAAAAGCAGGTCAACACATTATTCAGTGTTGCCTGAAATCCTTTGATCGTTGTTTTTCCATCAATGGAGCCGGTGATGACCGCTGTATTCAATCCATAGTTCTTCTTGATATACTCGCTGACATGGTCGTACAGATACTCGGCCGTATCAGAAAACGCCGAGAAGATCAGGACTTTCTTATTCTGATTATTGATGGGATGCTCGATTTTATCAGACACCAGCTTTAACAGTTCCTGCAACTTGGTATCATGTTCCGGGGTAATGTCCGCAACCATAAAGGTCAGCAGTTCCAGAACCTCCGCATCTCGTTTGAGCTCCGTGCGCCAACTCTTCCAGTCCATATCCGCAAGGTCGATTTTTACCTTTTTGCCAACGGTGAAGAAATCCGAATTTTCATCATCTATATCAAAGTCATCGCCATCAGCATCGTACATGTCCAAATCCGCCCGACCGTATGCCTCAAACTGATTGATGGACTGAATCGTACCATTGATCAGTTCCTTGATTCGGGTCAGTGTCAGTTGGAAAGAATGTACGGAGCTTTCCAGACGCTTCAAGAGGTTGATGCTCATCAAGCGGCGGATACCTTGCTCACGTCCTGTCTGGGTCAGGTTCTCACCCTTATTGTGGGTCAGCTTTTTATATTTCTGGAGCTTGCTGGGGAAAATGTAATTGGAGGGCGCATACACACACAAAGAGAGCTGCATGAGTTGCTCATAAATCTCGTTATAGTTGATGGCGTTGTTCAAATCCGTCAGGCAGGGACGTTTGGAAATTGGCTTGAGCCGTTCGGGAAATTTTCCAATTTCGTTAGTGTCATAATATTTTTCAATATGTTTACGGGGGCGGGCAATGGTCACGCTGTCCAACAGCTCAAAAAAGTCAAAATCCAATGTGCGCAGCAGCGCATCTGTGGTTCGTTCCTCCTGAGGCAGTTTGCTCCATGCATTGAACGCCTTTTGCGCCTGCTTGAAAATATCCTCCACGTTTTTGGATGTATTCAGCCACTCGTCAAGGAATTCCGAATTACCCTCATAGGCAAGGGCAAGTTGGTTCTTCAAATCAACAAAACGGTTGTTGACTGGCGTTGCCGAGAGCATCAAAACTTTGGTTTTTACTCCGGAACGGATCACCTTATCCATCAGACGCTGATAACGGTTATCCTGCGTCTTGCTGTGCGTACCAATACCGTTGCGGAAGTTGTGCGATTCATCAATCACCACAAGATCATAGTTGCCCCAGTTCAGGCGATTCAGGGCAAAGCCATTGGACTGTCCGCCATTGCGGGAAAGGTCCGTATGGAACAAAACATCGTAGTTCAACCTGTCCGATGCAATCGGGTTATTGACATAGTTGTCCTTGTATGTATTCCAGTTTTCAGCCAGCTTTTTCGGGCAAAGCACCAGCACCGACTTGTTTCTATTTTCGTAATACTTTACAACTGCCAACGCAGTGAATGTTTTACCAAGACCGACGCTATCAGCAAGGATGCAGCCGTTGTACTTTTCCAATTTGTTGATGATGGCAAGCACGGCATCCCGCTGGAAATCGTACAGCATACTCCAGATTTTGCTCTGCTTGAAACCAGTAGCCTCGTTCGGCAGTTCATCTTCAGAGACATCATCCAGAAATTCACTGAACACATGATACAAAGTCATAAAATAGATGAACTCCGGAGAATTTTCCGCATAGGCCGTGCTGATGTTTTCCAAAACCATGTCCGTGACATCCTGCATCTTTTCACGATCATTCCACAATCCATCAAAAAGCTGCATATATTGCTGGGCGAACGGAGCTTCCATGCAGTTGACCATGTTGTAGCTGTTATTGCCACGCTCACAGCCGATGTCCACCGTCGTAAACCCATTGATTGGCATATAGGCCGGTTGTGCTGTTTTAGAATCCACAGTCATAAAGCCAGCCATGTTTTCGCCGGTTGTGTTTGATTTGAATTTCGCTTTCTTTCTGATCCAGTCAGCACACTCTTTTGCGATAGCTCGCTGGGTCATCTCATTGCGCAGCTTGATTTCAAACTCTGTACCGTATAGGCTGGTCTCACGGGAAAGACGTGGAATATAGAATTCTCGTTTCTGCTTTTCCGCTTTCTCTTTGACAAAGGTGGGCGATGTGAAGATAAAACGAAACTCGTCCACAGATTCCAACTGCTTTTTCAGCTCTTTATACGCATACATCGAAAAGCAGGCTGCCGCTATTGACACCTTGCTTCCCTTTTTGATTTCCACTCGCAGGTCATCCCTGACCGTACTGGTAATATTGTCAAGAATCTTCAAATTGCTCATCCGCCTTTGTTCTCAGTCTTTATTTTACATTTTTTGATGTCCCGTTATCAGGACTATCAGGAAGAATTTCAAGAACATCCTCGACATTACAATTCAATTTCTGACAAATTCGATCAATGACTTCCAGCGAAACGATCTCATCCCGCCCCATCTTGCTCATAGTGCTTGTGCTCACACCGGCAAGCTCACACAAATCTTTTTTACGCATTTTTCTGTCGATCATGAGTTTGAATAGTCTGTTGTACGATACTGCCATTTTTTCCTCGCCTTCTATCTTTCTAAGTGGTTTCCAAGCCATCAAAAAACTCTATTGACATTATAGCACAACGCGCTTTAAGAGTAAACAAAAAATGCCGACTTCTCATAAATCGCAAGTCTTCTGCAAGCAGGGCTTTCGTGACACGAAAGCGATTTTCTGCTTGTTGGGGAAGTCTCCACTCCGTTCCGGTCCGCGCAAAACCGAGGTCCACCGGACGTCTTGCGCCCGTTCTGGATGCTTTAACGGCAGTTCCTGCCAAAGAAAAAGCCAGAGTGAATCATCACCCCAGCTTCAAAAAACATTTTCCATTCCGTCCGTAGTGATTACAAACATGGTGTGTTCCGGCACATCCCCCGGTCTTGCGTACTTATGAACATTTCCAATGTGATGAATCGCACCGACGATGGCATCTAAGAGTGCTGTGCAGCCGCGAACCGTGTAATCACGGTCAGTCATTGGTCGGATGTCCTTTACATTTACGCGGTCATGCAGAACTTCGCTCACATTGTCAAACAGCACCGTTGAAATCAGTGCTTCGCCCTCTGCTTTTTTCTGCTGCTCAATCATGGAATTGAATCCGCCGATGGTATCCTGTTCCAGTCCGCTCATGGAACCGCTTCGGTCTAAGATAAAAACGATCTCTGTTAAAATCTTTCTCATATGCTTGTCCTCCCAAAAGATTATGGCTGCTCGGTTTCGTACCTCACAGCCATAGTATAGCGATTTTCTTTTGTGGAGTGGTCGCATGGAAAGCGACATTTCTTTGTCCTTATGCTCCGATCAGGCTCTGGTCAAAGGCAAACAGTGCCTCGTTGATTTCATACACATTGTAGTTTCCCCGTTCGACAAAATATTCTACAATGATATCAAATTTGCTCGAATGGGAAAGGGTAAACCCGGTCTTACCGATCATCTCCTGCATCTGAGCAAGCGGCAGTTCCAAAGCCAGGGCAAATGCCATCACCGTGGGTTTGGATGGCTTATAGAATTTATCAGAGCGAATTTTGGAAAAGAGCTTTCGGTTAATGTTTGCCTTCTTGTAGCACTGGGCATCCGTCATGCCTCTTTCGTCAATCTTCCACTAATCTGATATGCCTTCCGGTCAAAGATAACGATGTAGACCATCATCTCATTTTCCAGCAGGAACGTACTGATGGTATCGACTGCAACCTTTAGGGCCTGGTCTTTTGGATAGCCGTAAATGCCGGAGGAAATCAGCGAAAGGGCCACCGACTGACAGCCATTTTCTTTTGCCAGGTTCAAAGATGTCCGATAGCAGGATTCCAGAAGCTCCTGCTCCCGATGCTTGCCATCCCACCAGCGCGGGCCGACTGCATGGATCACGTATTTGCAGGGTAACCGGTACCCCTTTGTGATTTTTGCGCTGCCGGTTTCGCAGCCATGCAGCGTACTGCATTCTGCAAGCAGCTCCGGTCCGGCGGCACGATGAATGCAGCCGTCCACACCGCCGCCTCCCAGAAGGGAAGTATTGGCTGCATTGACGATTGCGTCAACGTTCATTTTTGTAATATCATTTCTGACAATCTGTAAGGGCATTTCTCTTCCTCTCCTTCTGTCATATCAATGCCGGTGTCTGTGCCAGAATGGAAAAAATGGCTATCACCGCCAGAACAGCGATGAGCACAACGACAGCGATGATTATTTTCCGTTTCATCAGTATCACCTCTTTATTTCAGCTGCATTCCATCCCCAAAGGCTTTCCCTGCCACTTCGCCAAGACCGATATAAGTATTGTTGACCGGATCGTAGGTAATCGGTTTCAGTTTCTTCGGATCGATCTTCCCATCCGTAAGAATCCTTTCATCTGCATTCACATTGACAATTTCACCGATCAGAATGCCATTATCAAAGCTCTTGCATTTGCATTCCAGCGCCATTGGAAGTTCATCGATCAGAGGTGCATTGACCTTCTCACTTTTCGTTGCATGAAAACCAGCCCTGTTAAATTTATCCGGCACCTTTCCGGCAGATTCTATGCCAACATAGTCGCACGGGATAACGGTATCTTCTGTTGCCATACTGACCGTGAATGCACCGGTCTTTGCAATGTTTTCCGTTGTCTTATGCTCCGACATACTGATGGAAATCTCATTCCTGTCCGTGATCATTCCCCATGCGGCGTTCATGGCATTCGGAACACCATTTTCATCATATGTACCGATGATCAATACCGGCATCGGATACATGACCGGCTTTACACCAAAATCTACTCTACTCATTTACTTGTCCTCCTTTAATCGTCTTTCTCATTGGCAAAACGGACATGCGCAATCCGCCTTCTTACTCTTCTTCATTATATCTCTTCCGAGCACATAATAACAGATGCAAGGTGTATTTTTATATCCGGCATGAACGGATTTTTGTCAATCGCCACACGAAGCAGCTCTCGGTGAGAGGGCTTTGCCTGATCGCCCA
>OHAC01002031.1_pt1 | contig 17072 bp, 13 predicted proteins | sample 1577051 | NCBI WGS metagenome assembly OHAC01 (sample SAMEA3541499, study PRJEB24748) | human gut metagenome | biome: human gut; feature: human-associated habitat; material: faeces | place: China | collected 2012 | reverse complement strand
TTTCCGCTATTCTTCAAATCCTCTAGTATTACACCATCTTTCAACAGAATCAACCGACTGCAATAACTTGCCATCTGCGGGTCGTGTGTTACCATGACAATTGTTTTTCCGAATTCCTGGTTAATGTAGGATAATGTATGGATAACCTGTTTGGATGAATTGGAATCAAGGTTTCCGGTCGGCTCATCCGCAAGTATTAATTCTGGATTTTCAGCCATTGCTCTGCAAATCGCCGTTCGCTGTTTCTCACCACCGGACAATTCGTAAGGCTTTTTGTCTAACAGCTTGTAAATCCCAAGTTTTTCAGCCATGGTTTCCGCAGTTTTAGAACTTTCTACAGGATCATCTTCATTTAATATTAATGGCATCATAATGTTCTCGCGGACAGTCAGGCTGTTCATCAAATAAAAATCTTGAAATACAAATGCCAGTTGTGTCCGGCGTATTTCTGCCAGATGATCCCCATAAATTTCTGTTGTATCTTCACCATTATAGAACACTCTTCCGCCATTTGGTTTATTAAGCATTCCGATAGTTTTCAAAAGTGTGGTTTTTCCACATCCGGAACTTCCCATAATACCAATAAATTCCCCTCGTTTTACCTGAAATGAAATTCCTCTTAGCACAGAATAAACCTTTGTCTCTCCGTCCGGCATGACTGTTGAATAGCTTCTTTCCAGATTATCAATTTCTAATATATTTTCTTTATTCATCCTTATTTCTCCTCTCACTGCGCTTAAATGAACGCCATGCTGCAATTCTTACGATTATCATGATAATAGCGGTCATACCTATAATCATTACTGCGGCTTCTGCCAGATAAATCTTTGTCCAATATACCGGCATTTTCTTATATAATATTTTCACCAATATCATTACTGCTGCTATAAATATTCCTGTTATCAAGGCAACTTTGGATGTCATGGTTATTTCTTTATAAATACTTTCTCTTCGTTTTTTCTCTGGCATTCCTGTACGGTAATAGAATAAATACTTCCATTCCAGTGCTTCGTAATCACTGGATATTTTCTCTAGTAAGATAAAGATTATGCTGATAAATAACACAAGCATATCAATCAACATCGCACTTACATTTAACATCCGGTTTTCCTGATCTTCTATTGTGCACTGTTTTTTATCATAGATCAGATTTCCGTCATGATAATCAAAGAAATTAATCTGTGAATGTTTTGCTGCATAATTAGTTATTTTATTTACAACAGCATCATAATTCTGTGGTACGTTCATTACTACTGTAAGGTTTGACCCTTTGGCTTTTTGACTGATCTTATCATATTCATGATCTGAAAATACAATTATATCTTCAAACACATCCGTATTCATATTGCTGGTACTCAAAACCCTTGTTTTAAAATTCCCGGTAATGATTCTTCTGTCATTTCTCTTAATTGTATATTTTCTTGTAAATTTATTATCTGGTAATGTTCTCGCAGTATAAATCCAGATATCTGCAGTAGCGCATCCGGTGTATAATCTTGGTTTCAGCTTTCCGAAATCCAGACCAATTGTTCCATATTCGCTTCGGTCCCATTGGTATACAACGTATATTTCATCATTTTTTAAATGAACCTGCTTTCCTGTAAGGCGTTTATATTCTGTTGCAGAAATTCCAGTATGTTCTGCACAGTTTCCTGAAGTCACTCTGATAGATGGAATGAATTCTGTCTGAACATTATACTTTTCTTTTAACTTTTCGATAAATGCTTTATCTTTTGTATTGGCACCCCAGACTATGTCATACGGATAATTTTCCGGCTGCCTTACAGGAAGATTGTCTACCAATACAATATTAAATCCAAACAGAATAACAATCAGAAAAGCACTGACAATATAACTGATATTAGCATGACTGAAAAACTGATCGTACCAGTTATCGAGCCAAAGGATTTTTTTATAATATTTATTCTTTCGTTTTCTTAATTTTTCAAGATATAATCTACAGCCAAATAAAGTAAAAATAACTGCCGTTATGATTCCTAGAGCTGTCGGAATCGTATATCCGATTTGTCCCCAATATGTAACAATAGAAATTAGTGTAAGAATAAATACTGCAACTCCTATAAGACAAAATAGCAATGTATTCTTACTTGCTCTGTTATGATTACTTCCTCCCGATATTATATGGTCAATTCCGATACAGGCGATATACTGATCACAAAAGGCGAAGCCGATTCCAAACATGATTACGCTGATAATTAGTGTGAGAATTAACGGTGATATTCCCAAATATATATTGCTTACATAATTTTGAAAAATATTTTCCAGTATCTTTTTTACGATCATTGCTTCCAATATTCCAAGAATCACCCCTCCTGCAATTGATCCTAAAATGATTCCGAGATATTCACAGCCAATATACATATATCTGTGTTTCTTTTTGATTCCCAATATATTAAGCATTGCATAATCGCCGGATCGTTTACGAATATAGCCGAGTATAATTAAAATCATGAGAAAGATCAGTAACACATACGGCAAAATAAAATTCTTTTCAACTTCCATTACTAATTCTGTCATAGTTGCCCGTCGTCCCGTTGATATATAAACAAGACTGCTGCCAACAGACGTAGAAAAAAATACGACCGATATACAGAAGATTCCACTTAAAATAACTCTTATGTAATCCTTTTTCCTTTCTCCCAGCAGTTTAAAAAATATTTTTTTCAACATACTTTTCATCCCCTTATCCTTATCAGTTATTATAGATAGAAATCATAAATATCAGATGATCTTCATATACCTTATATTCGAAGATTCCATCATACTTTTTTACAATATCCTGTATATTCTTCATTCCATATCCATGAAGTCCATTATCTTTTTTATTTGAAACAAATTCTTTTTGAATTTGCTTCGGCATTTCCTCTAATGCATTTGTAATTTCAATATATAACAATAGATTTTTCTTTTTTATCTTAATCTTTATCCAACGCCCTTTATCACTGATTTTCTCACAGGCTTCCAACGCATTATCCAATAGATTCCCGAAAAGGGATATGATCTCCCGGTCTGTAAAAGGGAGTGTAGAAAAAACTTCTGTATCAATTTGCATAACGGTATTTTGATTCTGTGCATCCTTTTCCTTTTGGTTTAAGATCATATCCAGCATATGATTTCCAGTCCAGACATGAAAATTATATTCCAGCATATCATCACTAAGTTCATTCAGATATTCATGCAATCCGGGCCAGTTCTGCTCTTGATCATAGTTCTTGAGCGCCAGAATATGGTTCTTCATATCATGAACCACTTTTCGGCTTTTTAACATTTCTTGATAGCGTTCTTCCAAAATCTTGACTTTCGTTTGTAATGAATGCTTTTCCTGTTCCTCTAATTGAGATATTAATATCTGATGTTCTGCTTCCCATGTATCCAGCATTGCATCAATTAGAATCCATAGACCGATAAAAGCCAACAATACACATATATATATTTCTACATATATAGGAATCAAAGAATTATCTATAGAATCTACATAAGCAAATTTCTCAAAAAACCTCGAAAAGATAGCTAAATATATAATCCAAAAAAATCCACGATAATCACTTGACTGTTCATTTTTTAATATGTGATATATTCGTGCTAATTCAGTCAATTGAAAAAGTGCAATTAGAATAATGATAACTAAGAAAACAAATGCTGTCATTTTTGTATAGTTCCAGGATTCTCTTAATGATGGCAATATCGTTTCATTATACATTTGGACATAGTCATTCATTTTCAACACATTATATAAATATCCATATATTGTATAATGCTGTATCCATGGGAAAAGAAGATATATTTGTAAAGCTACGCCTATTATAAAGTCTATTTTTATTTTTCTTGTCCAGTCTTTCATTTGATTTGTCTCCGTATTAATTTCTTGGCTTATTATAGCATGCCTTTTCTTCTTCCGCCTTATACTGGCCATGAATACCCGGTTTTCTGGCCATGAATTTTTTAAAAATACCCTTATAACAATCTCTTTTGCATACTTTGGCATATCTACAATTTGCCACCAGCAGCTTCTTTCGAACGAATAACGATAAAAAACAATCAGACATATCTTTTGGAATATACAATCAAAATCCATGTGCTGTCCTCCTTTCCTTTATAATATTAACTATTCAATTTGATAAATGTTACAAATAAAATGCAAAGAACTTGCCAGCGGCAACTTTTCTTACATATTTGGATATAAAAAAAATAAGTCAGGCAAATCAAAATATTGACCTTCCTGACCATTTATATATTTATCTGTTTTCCGTGGTTTTCATTTTGAATCCTCGATTCGTACTATATTGATTATTTTATAATTTATATCTACTTATATTCTTCCAGTTTTCCGGGAATCCCATTGCTTTGAAAAATAAATCCTGGTTTAGATTGCCCGTCTTTTTCATATACTGGTTAATTATCTGATTCAAAGATTTTTTAAATTCAGCAAAATCTTCTTTTGCCAGCAACATTCGAAAAGCAATCACAACAGAAAACAAATCGTTTTTTCCACATTTGTATTTATTTCCATTTTGCGGAAGTTTCATTTTTCTATGTAATATTGTATCAGGGATATCAAACCTGCTCTTATATGAAAATAACCTTTCATTATGAGCACAGACGTTTCTATATAAGGTAAGCACTTTCATGTATTGAATTAGTTCTTTTTCACTTACATAATCAAAATGTCGGCTAATTTTCGTTTTCATACTGGTCGTCAGAAATGAATACATCTTTGACATCTGTCCAAATGTTAAAGTTTTCATAATGACCCACATAGGAACATTTCCATATGTTTTTCTTTGATAAACTACATAAGCGTGATCTGTGCTTTTCTTTGCTTCTCTATCCAGTATAGCTATTAAAGCAGCAATTTTCTTTTTATTTGCTCCCGAGTTATTATAATGTACAGCATTCAGATAATCTTCCTGTTTTTCTGAATAAGTATCACAAAAATGATAAGAAATCAGCGATCTCATTTTTTGCTCAAAATGACAAAGATACCGGAAGATCAATGTACGAAGTTTTTCATCAAATTCATATAAAGCAACAAGATCCTCAAAGGTTGTGCCTTCCTTATATTTTCTTGTCATAGGATTATAAAACAGATTTTTATATCCATCTATTAAAGCAAAATAACTGATATCTTCTAATTTGGACACAGCAAATTTATGATCATTAACAATCATTCCTTTTTGCTCGATGAGATTATTGATTTGTTCTTCATAATTCAAAAACGGTTTTATCGGTTTTAACGCTTTTTCTGTCATTTTTCACCTTCTATAAAAATCTGCATATATAGAAAAACGGAGGGCCCTCAGGTCCTCCGTCCGGTCGCAGGCATCGCAAGTTTCTGCAACCTGATCACTGACAAAAATTTTATCACGAACCTTTGCAAAAGGCAAGTGATTTTTGCAAACATTTGTCAGTAAAATATTATATGCGTATTTTTATATCGCATTCAAAATTTGACACAACAAACCTCGTCTGAGCCTTTCTTCTAAATTCTTTTGTTCACATACCTTACAAATAATTTCTGCACAACTATCTGAATAATTATATAAATTCCAGCGAGCTTAAGCCAGTAGCTCCAAAAAGTGGTTGATATTTTTTCACCCATCGCATCATACCAATGTAAATAAGTCATTACATATAAAAGAGCTAAACAAATACCTGTACCTAATGCTATATTTGCTACGCTGCAAATCTCAAAACTTAAGATCTTCTTTTGCTCTTTTTGTTTCATGCCCATAGAATGAAAAAATTTATAACGTCTTTGATAAGAAGACATTTCGGCCAGATTTTTAACAACCATAATAAAAGCACCACTAATCAAAAGTGTTATCAGAATAAACAGCTTGCTAAAAAGTAAAAATATATTACTTGCTTTCTGCTCTTTTAAAAACACAGTCTTATCATAGCATATAGCATGTGGCGAATGACTGTCATCTGGTTGAAATACAGTAATTCCCTCTTTATCTGCATGACATTTTATCTCTTTCCAGGCCATCTGCTCTTTTGTTTTTGGAAAAGAAAATGCTTCTAACATTGAAACTTCTTCATCATCTGCTGCCTGTTTTTCCCATTGTTTATCAAAATATTCATCCGAAAATATAACTGTATCTTCACAACCTTCACCGGCATCTTCTGGTACGAATTTTCCAAATACGTTTTGTGTATAAATTTCTTTTATCCTATACTGATAATTCGCATCTTTTAAAATATTGGAAGATTCAAATTCCTTTTTATTCGGATTAAATTTACCAATATACAGCCATCCAAATAAATCATAAAGAACCTTATCAGTTACTTTTTCTTCCCTTTGATAATTCTGGTCCTCAATTCCTATAACAATTTCTTTCCCAGACAAATCATAAGCCCTCCCGGTTAGTTCTTTATATGTGGATTCGGATATTCCAATTTCTTCCTGTGAATAAAACATTGTTGCCCGGATCATCGGAATATGTTTAACTGTCCCATTATATTTTTCGGCTATTTTTTCACTGTATTTTTCATCGTTCTGGCGTGCCATCCAGATTATATCATAAGGATAATTACTATTTGTCTTGTCAAGAGACAGAATCTCTACTATTTGTGTACCGATATAAGAAAGAGCAAAAAAATGTATTACAAATAACATCAGAATAATTAATATATTACTTTGATATTTACTATCAAGTTGATTGATTTTCAATGCATACCGAAAGTAAAAAGGTTCTTTTTTCGCCTGTTCAAGAATAAATGCACCACCTATCAGAAAATATATATGTGCAAAATATCCCCATGTTCCTGGCTTATATTGTTTAATTGCAAGTATTATAAATACAATCCCTAACACTGTAAACAGCAGCCATTTTGAACTGACGGGACGTTTTTCCTTTATTTCCTCTTTTATCATTAAAGAGCTTAAATTTCTTCCGTCCATCCACACCAGGAGGATTATAAAGATTCCAAGCATAACTCCCAGACACAAAAGAATTGTATTTTTATATACGACCGGATCCACTTTTTGTAATGTAATAATCTGAGGATTGTATTGATTTAAGCAATATAAAATTCCATATAGGAGCAGATTTCCTGACAAAATACCAATTAAAAGTGAACCTATACATCCTATAATATATTCCGCAAAAAGAAGCATATAAGACATCTTCTTTTTCATCCCAAACATAATAAAAGTTCCATAATCTTTTGCCCGGAGTTTAATATAATAGCGCATAGAAAATACCATCAAAAGTATTGTAACAACAGTTATTAATCCAACCGCTATCATAAAATCATTATTTCCATCATAATCGAAGGTTCTGTAACCGCCCGCACTATAACATCATTCAATCCCCAAAAGATAAATAATTCTGCTACGGCTATAATGTTACTGGCAAAAAATAAAATATATTTCCGTAAATTGCTTTTAAAATTTTTGTAAATTATTTTATGCAGCATATACCTTCCCACCCCTTACAATAATCTTGAATTCAAATATAGCTAATACTGGCATTGGTCTTTTTATAATTCCGCCATTTTGGAAAGGATTGTTTGATAAAATGTTTCTCTGTTACTACCCTTCTTTACTTCTTCCAAAATCTTGCCGTCTTTCAGCAGAATAATCCGGTCACAATAGCTTGCCATCTGCGGATCATGCGTTACCATGACAATTGTCTTCTTATATTCCGATGAAATCTTATTCAATGCATCGATTACAATCTTTCCTGACTTTGAGTCCAAATTTCCGGTCGGCTCATCAGCAAGTATCAGATCAGGATTATTGATTAACGCACGACATATGGCAACTCTCTGCTTTTCACCACCGGATAATTCATAAGGGTTTTTCTTTAACAGATGTTCTATCTGAAATTGTTCTGTATATTTCTTTGCTTCTGCAATCATCTTATTAATATTCTGTTTGCTTATGATCATCGGCAGCATGATATTCTCTTCCACTGAGAGGCTGTCCATCAGATAAAAGTCCTGAAAAATAAATCCTATCTTGCTGTTCCGGATATCCGCAAGCTTGTCCCCGTACAGTTCACTGGTATCTTCTCCCATAAATTTAATCGTTCCATCCGTCGGTTTATCAATCATTCCGAGTGTCTTAAGCAACGTTGTCTTACCACATCCGGATTTTCCCATGATTCCAACAAATTCACCTTCCGCAACTTGAAAGCTGATTCCTTTTAACACTTTTACGTCTTCTTCACTTTCTTTTATTACGGATTTTCTATAGCTTCTTATTAAATTTTCGACCTGTAATACATTCATTTTCGTTTCTCCTGCCTTTCAACATTCTTCCTAGCATACCGTGTAACTATTCTCTGTAAGATATAATGCATAAACCAATATAGACATAAAATAACAAGCCAATAAATCCATATTTTATATCCATATATAACCCCTCTTTCTGACTCAATATGAATATTCATTATCATATATGCTGCTGACAAAATTGTCGCCATTATTAATGAAATCCATGATAATATTTGTATCTCTACATCAAAAATTTTTTTCCAGATTTTTTCATGAATTCCCATACATTGTAAAAATTCTTTTTCTTTCCGATAGTATTGTAAATCTGAAGCCGCCTTAATTGCTGAAACAAAAATTGAACTGATAAGTAATGCAATGATAATGAATATTTTATTTGTAATTTTGAAAATGTCTCCTTTTTTTACTGTTTTGAGAAATTCATCTGTAATATACAATGTGCTTTGTGGTGTATCTGTTAATTCAAAATCATTCGGTCCATGAATTTTCGCATACTTCTTTATTTTGGCTGTTGCCTTTTCTTTACTTTCATTTGGAAATGCAAATAACGTCAATGTATTAGGTTCATATTCTTTTTTTGATAATATTTTATATTGCCTAGAAAAATATTTATTAGAAAATACAACCACATTTTCTGCTTCGTCATTCATCTTATAATATCCGAATAAATTTCCAGTTACGGTTTCCCTGATTTTATATAGGTGATCCGTGTCATGATTTGGTAATGGATGATTAGACGATGGATCCACATATTTTTTTAATTTGTTTATATAACTTCCCATTGCAAGCCATGTAAATCCATTGCGTCCATATTCAAATCCGCCTCTTGTCACATTTGCACCAGAATGATTTTTATATTCATTTACAATATATATAATTTCTTTATTTTTTAGGTCTGCAGATTTGCCTGTCAATTTTTTATATGTATTTTCAGAAATACCAATTAATTCATTTCCATAGCTACTTACCCTGATCATTGGAATATTTTCATATTTACCATTGTAAGAATGACTTAACGTTTCACTGAAAGATATATCGCCCTTTTCCCCACGGTTCATCCATATTGCCTGATATGGATAATATTTCTCATGACCATTTATTGGAAGTAATTCGCATACATTCGCAGTGCAATAACTTAATGCTATAAAATGAAGAGAAAGAAACATCAGCAAAACCAATACATTCGTCTGATACTTACTATACAATTGATTGAGTTTTAATAAATTTTTCAGGTAGAATTTCAAATGACTATGAATGATTTCTAAGAGTATTCCACCTCCAAAAATCAATATCAAAAAACCTCCCATAATCCATTCCACATGAGAAAGGACATATCCAGTAAAAGTATTATTGGGGTAACTCCAATAACCCAAAATTAATAATCCCCCACCAATTACAATGCAAATACTCCAATAAATACTTTTAGGCCTTTTCTCTTTTATTTCATTTCCTGCTATCATTCGGCTGATACCACTATTATCGGCCCAGATTAAGAGGACGAAGACTACTGCAAGCATGATGAAAAAGCTGATTTTACATGTATTAAAATATATTTCCGTGCCAACTGAACACAAAGAAATATATGTGGGGAAAAGCTTGTGCCAAATCTGTTGGATTAAATACAATATTCCTCTTCCGATACCTAAACCTATTAAAAGGGAAACCATCCATCCCGCCAGATATTCCGAAAAAACAAATACGTATAACTTTTGTTTTTTCATTCCCAAAATATAAAACAAACTATAATCTGCTATTCTTTTCTTAATATAATTCAGCATCGAATAAACCATTAAAGCAGTAGAAAATATAGTTATCACGCTGACCGAAATAATAATTTCTTCCAATGTATCCTCTAACATTACGGAATTTGCAGACATATTTTTTACAATAGAATACAAACCCCAAAATACAAAAAATTCTGTTACACCCATCATATTTCCTATAAAAAAGGCAACATAGTTTTTAAAATTACTTCGGAAATTTTTATAGATTATTTTTGTTAACATTTGCATTCCCCCACCTTATTTGATAATCTGTATTCAGCTACTTTGTTCCACATACTAGTACGCTTCTACTTTACACCACATAGTAGTTATTGTCAATTCGATTACTTATCTATTGTCATGTTTTCTGGCTATGTTATAATATTGATAAATAGATTAGAAAATATCAGGTGATGCAATGTATGATAAATCTCAATTAATGCGTGGAACATTAGAAGGATGTATTTTAAAAATATTATCCAAAAATACATCTTATGGTTATGAAATTGTTACAACTCTTCTGGGTTATGGATTTAAAGATATAAAAGAAGGAACCATTTATCCATTATTGGTTCGTCTTGAAAAAAAAGGAATTATTACCTCTGAGATGCACCCTTCTCCACTGGGTCCAAGCAGAAAATATTATTCCATTACACCAGATGGAGTAGAATATTTGAACGAATTTAAAACAAACTGGAAACAGATATCCCAATCTGTAAACCAGGTATTTGATACGGAGGTATAAAATCATGTTGAATAAAAAAGATCAAAAAATAATACGGCAAATGATGCGCCATATCCGTACCTTTCCTTTGTTAGATTCTGAAATTAGGCAATTTGAACGGGATCTTACTGGAATGGCTCTTGAAGCCGAAAAACGCAGGGAGGATTTTGAAGAAATTTTAGATATGACTCCAACGGAATTTTGTGATGAACTGCTCTGCTCTATTGGCGGCAGAAAAACTCCAGGTGGACGTCGTCTGTTAAAAGGTGCTGGGATTTATTATCAGCTAACGGGACTTATTGGAACGGCGCTTCTTTCTTTGGTTTTCTTAATTTCCTTATTTTTGACGATTGTGATTCCTTCGGAACTGGGATTGGAAGGGGTAATTCTTCTATTTGTTGCAATAATCGGTCTGATATTCTTTGGGGCATTTTTATTATTTGGAAATATCGCCGAACGCAATTGTGGCGCAACCGAAAAATCTGCACAGCTCGTGAATAATGGGAAGATTTTGTTAGTAACTGCAGTTATCTTCGATATCGTAGTTACTCTTTATATGATTTTTAATGCTGGAGCGTCTGTAGGACATTTTAATTATAAGCTTCCGCTTCTTATGCAGGTTATTATCTTTTTTTCCTGTTATATGCCTGCAATTCTGTACATTATCGGTGCAAAGAGGAATCTGCCACGAGAGTATGCTTTTAATGATATATAGAAAATATTAGCTAATTATGTAGAAAAGTCAGGAAGATTAAATATAATCAACCTGACTTTTTTATCAAAGATTATGATCAGTTTCTCTCTTTTCCTACTGGGCAAGCCCTCGCGAATTGCTTTCATGCAATTTAGTCAAAAAGAAAGACCCTGTATAAAACAGAGCCTCTGGCATTTTCTTTTGAGAGTCTGCATTCTCTAGCCATCAACCGACTGCAATAACTTAATTAATTGCAAAGAATATGATGGCACAAACAAGTATTGGAATCATACCAATCACACTGAATATAATGCTTAATAACTTATATACTTTGGTATCGTAGCCCGGAATATATGACTTCTTTGGATTGTCTGGATTATATCGTATCTCGATTTTTGTCCCCTTCTGTGGGACATGATGTGATAGATATGCACCAGTATTCGTATATAGGACATTGTTAACTTCGTACTCGTATAATGGATAGAAACTCAGACTGTCTCCGGAATTTTCAGCCAAAATATCCTTCACTGTTGCAACTGTTGTAACTGTGCATCTCGTTGTTTTACTCCTGTTAATAAATCCTAAGATAAAGGCCGGTATCAGAAAACAAATTCCCAACCCGCATAATGTGAAAGCTAATCCAGGTTCCATATATATGCCTCTCTTGTCATCTTTCTGTATGACACTAATTCAATACATAATTTCTGGTCGTAATTCCACTGACTCTTCCCTTGGCATTGACAAGCACTGCCTTAAAGATAGTCTCGCCTTCCGGCATCTCTACCGGTCCGGTGTATTTCGTGGATGAAGTTGTCGGTTCTGACTTATCGGTTGTATAATATGCCGTATATCCATCCGGTACTTTAATCTCAATCTCCTGGGCACTGCTGTACTGTCCGGTTGACGGAGATACTGCCGGTGCATCCTCAATTGGAAGTTCTACGGTATATGATTTCCTTACAGGGAGACTTGGAATGCCGGCTTTATTTACCGCAATTGCATAGATAGTTGTGTCACCTTCTTCAATCTGGATCGGTCCGGTATACTTGCGGCTTCCTGTTGTTGGTTTTTTCTTATTCTTTGTGTAATAAATTTTACATCCGGATGCTGCCGTCAGCTTTAACTGCTGGACATCATCATAATCTTCTCCGTCATCTAGACTGAATTTCGGAGTTTTTACTATATATTCCGGAAGTGCGTCTGATATCGAAGAATCAGCTTCATCCAGAAGTTCCGGAATCTTCTCTTTCTGATCAGAACGAATATAGAATTTGATACATGCACGGTATAATTCTATATTCTCCTCCTGCTTTTTCAGTGCAGATGTAAATAAACGTTCTGCTTTATCTGCATTATCCTGTGCCTGATATACCTTGGAAAGGCCGGTATAGGCTTCCGGTCTGGTATCATCTTTTGCCATTGCGTTGCGGAAGCTGTCCTCGGCGGTCGTATAGTCATTCCGGCCAAGCGCCCGATTTCCTTTGTTCACTGCACCGATATACGATGTCAGGTAAGCAAATACGCCGACCACTGCTATGATCAGAAGCAAAAACAGGGCAAGTAATAAAGCACGTTTTTTCTTTTTCTTACGTCTTGCTTTCTGTCTTGCACGTTCACGGTTTCTGCGCCTGCGTTCTTCTTCGCTCATCTGCCGGCCGCCACTATGGCTGGTGTTCCGATTGCGGCCGGAAGCATTTCTTGCTGCCCCTGCAGTTCTTCCCGCATTTCTATTATTTCTATTTCGGGTTGAATGTGTCGTATATGAGTCATTGTATATATCTTCATCACCATCTATTGCACCTTTGATCTGTGCTGTAAGCATATCATCTAATGGGTTGTAGTCCGGAACAATGCGGACCTCTTTTCCACAATGTCTGCAATACAATTCCCCTTCAGGTATTCTCTGACCACAATACCTACATCTCATCTTATGCCATCCTCCTACTGTGAATACTATCTTTTATCCATTTTTCTCATTCAAATATTGTTCAAATTCTTCAGAAGACATCAGAACTTTCCGAGGTTTTGTCCCCTCTTCTGGTCCGACAGCCCCTGCCTCACATAACTGATCCATAATTCTTGCCGCACGGTTAAATCCTATCTTAAAAGCCCGTTGTAACATTCCGATGGATGCTTTTTCTTTTTCGATAATCAGTCTTCCTGCATCTGCAAAATATGCATCATTTTCATTATCATCATTTCCGCCTGCTCCGCCAAGTGGATTGCCGGTCGGAACCGTATTCATGTGAGTTTCTATTTCCTGATTATATGTAACATCTCCGTTGTGTTCGCACAGATATTCCACAACCTGCTGTACTTCCTTATCCGTCACAAAGGAACCCTGCACCCTGGCCGGTTTCTGATATCCGGATGGATAGAACAGCATATCACCTTTTCCGAGAAGCTTTTCTGCCCCGTTCATATCAATGATCGTTCTGGAATCGACTCCCGATGATACGGAAAATGCGATTCTGGAAGGCATATTTGCTTTGATCAATCCGGTGATAACATTCACAGATGGTCTCTGTGTTGCGAGCACCAGATGGATTCCGGCTGCTCTGGCAAGCTGTGCCAGACGGCAGATGGCTTCTTCCACATCTCCCGGAGCAACCATCATCAGATCGGCAAGCTCGTCGACGATGATAATGATCTGCGGCATCGGATCCAGCTTTTCCCCCTCTTCTGTCTGCACGCCGAGGCTTTTGATCTTCTCATTATATCCCTTCATATCGCGGACGTTATATTTGGCAAATGCCTGATAACGTCTGGACATCTCTCCCACTGCCCAGTTCAGTGCACCTGCCGCTTTTTTCGGGTCGGTGACAACCGGAATCAGCAGATGTGGAATGCCGTTATAGACACTCAGCTCTACGACCTTCGGATCGATCATGATCAGTTTTACTTCATCGGGATCTGCTTTGTATAACACACTCATGATCAGGGTGTTTATACATACGGATTTTCCGGAACCGGTCGCACCGGCGATCAGGACATGCGGCATCTTTGCGATATCCGCAACGACTGTCTTTCCTCCGATATCTTTACCGACGGCAAATGATATCTTGGAAGGGCTGTTCTGGAATTCCGGTGATTCCAGAAGGTCACGTAGCATAACTGCGCTGTTCTCTTTATTCGGGACTTCGATTCCTACTGCTGCTTTTCCGGGGATCGGAGCCTCAATACGGATATCTGCGGCTGCAAGATTCAGCTTGATATCATCGGCAAGTCCGACGATCTTGCTGACCTTAACACCCATTTCCGGCTGTAATTCATATCTGGTGACAGACGGACCACAGCTTACATTCGTAATCGTTACATTTACACCGAAGTTTTCCAGTGTCTGCTGTAACTTCATAGCTGTTTCACGCAAATGTGCATCCGACTCACCACCGCCACGTTTTCCGTGCTGAAGCAGGGATAACGGCGGACATTTGTATGCCTTTTTCGGTTTTGTAGAATCGGCTGCAACACTGGCTGCAACATCCGCAACTTCATCTGCCATTCCTGCAGCACCCATCTTAGGATTTTTCCGCCGCGTTGGTTTTTCTTCCGGTGCTGTACCTGCTGCAGATTCTGCAGCGTTTTTAACAGGTTCCGTTCCTGCAACTGCCGTATCTGCCGTATCAGATGCTTCCGGTTCCGGATCCGCACGGTGAATGACAAATTCCGGTTTTTCCGGTCCTTTCGCTGTCTTTGGATCGATCGGAAGTTCTCTTACTTCCGGTGATTTCTTCGCAATAGAGGTATCAAAGGAAACCCCTTCTACATGTTTGTCTCTTCGTTTTTCCGTGCCGGAAGCTTCCGCTTCTGCCCGTTCTCTTTCACGTTGCGTCCGCTGTTCCATGCGTTCGCGTTTTCGTTCTTCTGCAAGTTCTTTGTGCCGTCTGGCATCTTCTCTCGCTCTCGCATATGCCTTATCACTGCCGGCCTTTACACCTCTTAATGCTGACTTTCCGGTGATAATGACGAGACAAATGATCATAAAGATGATCGTAATAACATAAGTTCCTGCCACACCGATTGCAGGTGTCAGAACAGATGCTACAGATTTTCCGATCTTGCCGCCCATGTCATCGATAAGGTGTAACAATACTTCTGCAAGGATCAGAAGGATCACGCCGATCAGACTCTTGACATATGCATTGCGGTTGTCTTTATTCGATATCAGAAATGATACAAGTCCGAACAGGATAAAAGGGATCACATACGCTGCAACGCCAAAGACATTCCATAAAAATCCAGATATCGCATCTCCTAAAAATCCTGCAATGCCAAAATTACTGATCAGAAGAATAATGCTGACTGCAAGAGTTGTCCAGATCAGGATCTCATCTATCAGAAAACTATTACCATTTCCGGTTGATTTCCGGCCGGCAGTTTTTCTTTTTCCGGTTGTTCTTTTCGTTGTTTTTCTTGTTGTTTTTTTATTCGAAGACGGCTTTTTTGCTGTCGTATTCGTCTTTTTTCCAGTTGTTTTACTTTTGGTAGACTTTGCTGCCATTACAACTCCCCCTTATGATGGCAATACTAATTATAATTATAGCATTTAGGGGTTTTGATGTCATTACACATTTTCGTTCTTTTTTTTATTTCTTTCATTGATCATTTCGTGCAATTTATTCAATGCATCTTTTAATCCGCCGACTTCATTGATGAGTCCTTCATGTACCGCATCTTTTCCTTCCAGCAATGTCCCGACATCTTTTACCAGTTCTGTCGGATTTAACATCAGGGTCTCGATCCGCTCCTGTGTCATAGCCGAGTGATCTGCCAGGAATCTGGTGATCCGGTCCTGTGTTCTCAGCATATTATCCAGACTCTGCTGTACACCGATAAACATCCCGTTCGAGCGCACCGGATGAATGACCATTGTCCCGCTTGGCACAATAAAGGAATAGTCCGCAGATACGGCAAGCGGGCCTCCGATGGAATGACTTCCCCCAAGAACCAGTGACACAGACGGTTTACTGAGTGAGGCGATCATTTCTGCAATGGAGAGTCCTGCTTCCACATCGCCGCCAAGTGTATTCAGAAGAATCAGTAATCCGTCGATCTCATTACTGTCTTCGACTTCCGCAAGCAAAGGAAGTAAGTGCTCGTATTTGGTTGCCTTGGTGTTTCCCGATACTGCTTCATGGCCTTCAATCTCTCCTACAATAGTAAGTAATTTGATCCGGTGGCTGTCCCTGCTATTCTCAAGATTAGCGCTTCCTGTTTCTTTCAGTTCTTCAGTCGGTTCCGCACTTTTTTCTTTTTCCTTTTTCTCTTCACTCATAAAAAATACCTCCATACTTTTTCTTAGTATGGAGGTATCGGATTCTTTTTATTCATCCCAGTTGTGATATACATCCTGAACGTCATCGTCATCATCCAGCATATCCAGAGTTTTCTGAATATTGGCGATATCTTTTGCGTCTGTCAGTTCTACATATGTCTGAGGGATCATTGTTACTTCTGCAGATGCCATCGGGATTCCTGCTTCTTCCATTGCAAGACGGACTGCACTGAAATCGTCCGGATCAGTCAATACTTCAAAGCTGTCTTCCTCTTCTACAAAATCTTCTGCTCCTGCATCGAGTACCTGCATCATCAGCTCATCGGCATCACCTTCGTATTCTTCTTTATCGAT
>OHAC01002030.1_pt1 | contig 17073 bp, 16 predicted proteins | sample 1577051 | NCBI WGS metagenome assembly OHAC01 (sample SAMEA3541499, study PRJEB24748) | human gut metagenome | biome: human gut; feature: human-associated habitat; material: faeces | place: China | collected 2012 | reverse complement strand
AATGATATCCATTCCAAAGTTTACGAGATGGGAGCTGCTTATAGAATAAATCAACCGATAAATAGTAGAGCTCTTTGAATAAGGCAGGGTTAATAAATTGGCGAGCCTTTGACAGAGCCTGCTTTGAAATGTCAGGGAAATCAAGGCATTCAAGATCTTCCCGAATACGGGAAAGATTTTGAAACATGGAGGCTTTTGAAGTATAAAGCAGATACATAATTACCTGAAAAAGAGAAAGTTTTCGTTTGCGAACAAAATGATTTTTTACACGATGTGGTTCCAGTTTTTCTGGGGTTGTGATATAATCCTTAATGGATTGGATGATATTTTTGCAGATGTCAATTCGATTCATATGATATACCTCCTAAAGTGTAATTAAGGTTCGTGGCGAGACGAACAATTCCTTAATTAATAGGTCGCGAAGCGACCTCACTTTTAGGAGGTTTTGTCAAGTACTTTTTTGTAAAAAAAGAAAAGAATTCTTTCAAATGCCCATGAAATCAGGGCTGAAGGAATTCTAAAATTTTTCTAAAATTCTTAAGTTGACCACAGTGGTGTCAGGTACACAAAAAATGCAATTTGTTTGAAAAGAGCAATTTCTATGGTAGAAGATGAAGAAGAATTTGAATATCCGCAGATTGATGAAAATAAGTGTGTTTGTTGTTATCAATGTATTAAGGTTTGTCCAATTAAAACAGTATCAGGACAATAGTATTGGAGAAACTATCGCAATTTTTGGTTCAGAAAATTCATTACTTCCGAGTGAAAAATTTAGTAGGAGAGTTAATAAAAATACAGATGTTTGAATAAAGAGACGTGCTTTTATGAAGCAAAAGAAGGGGTCATTTGACAAGAAGGAAGTTTTGAAAACAAGGGTTATTACTTATGCAAAAAGATGTAACGATATACGATTTGCTAATTATAGGTTCTTCTGATACTGAAGAATCATTTGATTGTGTAAAATGGGCAATTGAAAAATTTAATACTGGGGTTGGAAAAGAGTTCGGAACGGTAGTAGTTGGACAAAATCTTAAGGATTTTATTTGCGCTGAGTCAGGTGGAAAAAGTAGTTCCCTTATAAAAAAACAGATCAATGAAAAAATAGACGTAATAGTTGCTGTTTTTTGGAAAAAATACGATTCTGGGTCGGAAGACAGATACTTAAGTGTTGCTGAAGAATTTAAACTGATATTAGAATCTGATAAACCGGAATTTGTATATTTTCTCGTGAAAGAGATAATTCCGTCAGAACAAAATGCTAAAGATTTAGAGAAAATAAAAAAATTTCAAAATGAATATTCAAAGATAAAGGGAATTCCTTTAATTGTAAGAAATGAATATGAACTTAAAGAAAGGCTTTTAAGTGATTTAAGCTCTTATTTTGAAAAAGTAATAATTGATAAAAACATAAAATTACAGAAAAAAGTTGTGGATAGTGATTTTACATACTTACAGAAGGGGCAGTACTATTTACCATATGGATGTATTGGACGCGATGAGAAAATTAAGCTGCTTGACAAGTTTATTAGAGAAAATTCACGACCAGTTGTTGTAAAAGGAGTGACTGGGGTAGGTAAGACTGCATTTTGCAGTTATTATTATCAATTACGAAATGAAGGTAATCAGAAGTTTTCAATGCTATTTATTAACTTGGAAAATAGCACGTCGAAAGCGGATTTCATACATGCGGTTTGTGCAGCGCTACGCGTTAGAGAAGCATTTGTAAGCTTGGATAGTATCTTGGAATTAATATGTAGTGGTGAAAGAAATTATGATGCACTTTTTTTTGATAATTGGGAAGATTTTCAATTTGGTTCTCAGGGAAGTAAAGATTTTCAATGTGTATGTAGATTTATTACTACGCTTGTAAGTAATAGATACATTGTTTTAATTTCTAGTCAGGTGAAAGCACCATTTGAATGGAAAGAGTTTGAATTGCCTGTTTTGAAGTCAGATGATGGACGAAAGCTATTTACTGATTTGTTAGGCAGAAGAGAAAAGTACGTAGATTTGATGTCTGTATCTGAAGAAAAAGCTTTTGAATATTTGTTAAATGTTATGGAAAATCACCCATTGACAATTGTGCTGATATCTTCTTTACTTGAAAGTTCGAATGATTCTTTGGAACGTATTGAAAATAAATGGAGTGAAGTATGCAATTCGTTAGAAATTGAAAGACATCGATCAATGAAAATTGCATTGAAAATGTCATATGAAGCTATTTTGAAAACACCAGGAGCATCAATTTTATGGGGAATCGTTGCAGAACTGAATACAGATTTTCCAATTTATTTTCTAGATATCTTGCAACAGATATATCAGGAAATAGAATGGGATGAGGCTCGAAAGGCTCTTTCTGACAGAAGTCTGATACAGTTTTCTGATAATAAGTCATTACATATGTTGATGCCGATAAAAGCACAATGGAAAAATTTGACAGAGGAAACAGAGAAAGAAAAATGTTTTGAGTTATTGACAGAACTAATGGAATATGTTGCAAAACAGGCAGATACTTCGGAATATACGAAGAATCCAGATTTAAGTAATCATATCCGGGGAATTATGCTTGATTGTATGAGAAGTTTTATGTTATTTACAGAACTTCTTATAGTACAGGATAAAACAGGATTAGCGGAAAGATGTATTAATGCGATGCAAGAGTATTATGAATCGTTGTCGGATAGCGCATTTGAATTTCTTGATGCACTGCCACTTGAAAAATTTTCACTGGATACAAAAGGAATGGTATTGAAATGTAAAGGTGATATTTGCAGACTTGGGAAAAAGGACAAACCTGAAATTGCAGATAAGTATTATGAGAAAGCGATTGAATGTTTTAAACAGAGTGGAAATAATATATGGTATGCACAGACGCTGAATGTGATTGGAAAAAACTATTTCTGGAGTTTACATAACGCTCCAAAAGCTATAGAATATCAGATTAAATCTGAAAAACTGTCTTGCAATGTATCATATAATAGAGGAATAGCTGAAGCTGAAAAAGATTTGGCGATTATATTGATTGAAGAATATAAGAAGTATGATGAAGCAATGACACTTCTAAATAAAGCTTTGCCATTATATGAAGAAGTTGGAGACTATAGAGGAACTGCCCATGTCTTAAAAAGACAAGGTACAATTATGTGGAACAGAGGACAATATGATGATGCTATTGAAAAGTATGATGAAGCATTAAACTACTACAGGCAGGCTCATTATATTCAAGGGCAGGGAGATACATTATCACGTATGTGTATGGGATACATAAAGTTGAATAATAGAGTTAAATTGCAGGAAACGATTGAGGAAAGTGAAATACTTATGGATAAAATCCCATATCAGATCATAAAAAATGATTTGGCAGATAAGATAAAAAAAGGAAAAAATTGGATGCTCAAGGAACAGGAGTTGAATTAGAGGAATGAAAAAAGTAGAGCTTTTAGCACCGGTTAGGGATGTTAGGAGTCTCCAGACAGTCATTGAAAATGGGGCAGATAGTATTTATATGGGTTATCAACGTTTTAATGCGCGTATGTTTGGCGAAAATTTCAACGAATTAGAAATGAGAGATAGTATTAAATATGCACATGCAAACAACGTTAAGGTATATCTGACCTTAAATACCCTAATACGGGATGATGAAATAGGTCTGGCACGACAGATGGTATTTCAGGCAATAAGAGATCATGTTGATGGGATTCTTATACAGGATATTGGTTTAGCAGCAGAGATTCAGAAAAAAACCCGATCTGTCAAGCTGCATGCTAGTACGCAAATGTCCGTATCCAATCATTATGGAGTTCAGGTATTATATGAGATGGGATTTAGCAGAGTAGTACTGGCACGGGAATTAAATCACATGGAAATTTGTGAAATTAAACAAGGCTGCCTTAAGAGTCAGAATATGAAAGAGATGGAAATAGAAGCCTTTATCCATGGGGGGCTTTGTATAGCCTATTCTGGTCAATGTCTGTCATCATCCTATTGTTATTCTTCGGCAGCAAACAGAGGAAAATGTCTGATGACGTGTTGGAAGGCATATGAGCTTAGTTCAAATGGGAATGTTATAGAATGCGGAAGTCTGCTAAGACCACGTGATTTAGAAGGAGTGTATGTATTGAAATATCTGATGGATGGACAGATTGACTGCTTAAAAATACAGGGAAGACTTCGGAGTAATGATTATATTGGAGAAGTAGTAAATATATATCGGCATGCAATTGATGATATTGCTGAAAAAAGGGAAGATGAGAATAGTAAAAATGCATATAATAAGCGCTTATTAAAGGTTAGTCCAAGAGGATTGACAGAAGGAAATTTAGCTTCGGGAAATTCTGGGAATCTCATTATGCATACGGACATTTCGCTTCAAACTAAAGAAAATAAAAGAGCTGAAAGAAAAAAGTTTTTTGGAAAGCCACAAAAGAAAGAAATAGCAGTGTTTCTGAGAGAAATAAAATATAATTTTAATTATTTAAGTCTTCGAAAGGCGATAGATTTTCTCTATATACCATATAAAAAATTTTTACAGATCGAATTAGAAAATATAATTCACAATTTGTGTGAACGATATCCTGTTTACATCTATATGCCTCCAATGATTTATGAGAAAAATTGTGAAAAAGCATATCACAAAGTAGATAAGATTATAAAAAAGTACAGAATAAGAGGGTTGGTATTATCGAATATAAGTGATCTGATATTGATAAAAAGATATAAAAATATAGAATTGAAGTATGTATCTGGAAACCATTTACATATTTATAATCATCTTACTGCGGATAAATTAATGGAAATGGGAGTCGGATTGGGTACTTATTCATTGGAATTACCATTTAGTGATTATATTAATTTAAAAAAGAATACAAATCTTCCGATGCAGCAGATAGTATTTGGACACCCTGATTTAATGCATATGAAATACTGTCTGATTTCTCATAGAACTGAATGCAATAATTGTGGACAATGTGATGAAAAGAAATGGGAATTAAATGGAGAAAATGATTTTTTAATAAGGTTTGACAAGAATCAGACAGAAACTATTTTGTATAGCAAAAAGATATATTCTGCAAATACTGCTAAAGTGGTGGGAGATTCTTTAAGATTTGACTTTTTAGATGAATCAATTTCTGAGATAAACACGATTATTGAAGAAACATTAGATGGATGGTTTTATAAGGGGAGTGGGTATGTGAATGAGATTTTAGAAGGAAAAAAGAATGATGAATCAGAAAATTAGTTCTATCCCACCCAAGTGGATAAAACATAAATTACTTCCTGTATTTGGACTTCGCGATGAAGAAGATTTAAAATCTACAATTCACAGATACAAGATAAGCGAATATGAAAAATGTTTGAAAACGATTGAAAATGAGTTTAACAATACTGATGAAAATATAGTTTATATAATCAAACTAGTATATAAAAAATCAGTATATAAACTTCCAAATTTCCTAATTCAAAATCGTGAAGATATTTTGAAATGCAAAGACAGGCTAAAATATATAAATCAAAACCAGTTTACAGAAATCTGGTATTGTAAAAATAATATGCAAAATGAAACGATTTATGGAAGAGTTGCTATATCTATAGATGAATTATTTCCAAGACAGGTGAAACGAAAAGTTGAAATAGTATGGGGAAATTCAGCGAGACAGATGGAACAGTATCCAGATTTGCAAGGTTCTTTTCTTACAGCAGAAATCGATGGATGGGGGAATAGCTATCGTATTATTGATAGCATTTCTGAGGGAAAAACAAAAATTGATCTAGAAGAAACCTTGAGGATTGTATTAATTAATTTAAGTAAATTTCATAGAAGAATTGTTGATTTTGGGAAGTTTGTAAATGAATGTGGATGTACGGAATTATGCATTGAATTTCTAATTGTAAATGATGGAGAATTTACAATTATTGATTGGGATAGTGATAATGATATGAAAGTAATTAAAAAAGCTGAAATTTATATGAAATAGAAATCAAGCTGACATCTGTAAGGGAGGATTATGCTATATGTGTTGTGAATGTTTTTTTTGTGATGAAGGCAGATTTTTAGTAAACAAAAAAATCGGGTTAAAAGGTACGAACTGGATTGTTTATGAAGATGAGAATGTATTTATAACACCAGATGTTTCGCCAATTTTAAAGGGACATTTTTTGATAGTTTCAAAGGAACATATAAATAGTTTTGGTAATGGCAATAAAAAAATCTTTTTATCAGTGCAAAAAGCAAAAAAATATTTACTGGAAAAAATATACTGTCAGAAACAGGTTTTATTTTTTGAACATGGTGCAGTTATAAGTCATTCAGCAGGTGGTTGTATTGATCATGCACATATTCATACCGTTCCTTTGGATGAACGAATTGATGTGGATGAGTATCTAAGTAATAATAATCTTTTGAATTCTTGTAATTCAAAGATGAGAGTTACGTATGAAATACTCCATAATCTTGCCGAAGAAGGTAAGCCGTATATAGCATATGGGTATGAAGAGAGTGGATTTTGGGTACGGAGAGTAGATATATTACCTACTCAGTTTTTTCGATTAATGATTTCTAGTTATTATCCAAGAGAATTTAACTGGAAGCTTGCCTGTAACTCAAAGCTATCGAAACAATTATTTAAACAAACAATGGATTTAGCAATACCATTAGAATAACATAGGGGATGAAGATAATGCCAAGATTAATGACAGTGTATGATGTTTTGATTTCTTGTCCATCTGACGTCGAAGAATATGTCAGCAATGTAAAACAGGCTATACAGAAATTTAACTGTACATATGGAGACTCAAAAAATATTATATTGTTTCCTAAATATTGGAAAGAAGTAGCTTATGCACAATCAGGAGGAAGGCCACAGGAGCTGTTGAATCATCAGATTGTTGAAAACTCTGATATAGCGATTGCTTTTTTTGGGACAAAATTTGGAGAACCTACAGAAAGGTTCGGATCAGGAACAGAAGAAGAAATTGAAATTATGATGTCAGCTGGAAAGCAGGTATTTGTGTATTTCTTAGAAAAAGCTATTTCACCATCTATGATAAATATAAGAGAAATTAAGAAAATTGAAGACTTTAAGAAAAAATACAAGAATAAAGGAATTTATTATGCTGTAGAAAATGAGCGAGAATTAGAAATTCAAATTAAGGATGGATTAGAGCATTATTTCAATACAATCTCTTTGTGAGAAATTAGAATATTTTAGAAGCATTGAGTGTGAGGTGTCAGGTAGTGCGCTCTGAAAGGGATTAAAATAATACAGGTGGAAATCCCGTCTGGAAAGAAACTAACCATTTCACCAGAAGTAAATTTTGGATTACTGGTGGTAACATCAGTAGTAATAACTAATATAACATCAATTTCTTACAATGCGTAGCAATCTGATGAAGGAAAGGAAAACAACATGAGCCAATTTGATTTATTAAAAGAAGAATGTGTAAAAAAAATACAGGAAGTAAAAAAATTAGTATATGAGTTATCTGGTGATTTAATACTTAGAGATATTAATAAATACATGGAGAAAGAACCAGATCGTCTTGTGAAATCTTCTGACGGAACATCTTATATTTTTGATGGGAAGATTCATATGCGTATTCTGGATGCATGTTTGGACATTATAGATGAGCGTGCTACATCATATGGATGGACTTTTGAAATTGAATTTCCGGATGCATTCAGAAAAGATGAATGGATTGAACATGCAAAAAGGATTTACAGAGTCAGTCGTCTGGAAGAGACAAGTTTTGAGGGAGTTTATGAGGTTCTTGAAAATGTGAAGGAAGAGTTAAATCAGTCATTAAGTATATTGGAAGGAAAGAATGTACAAAATTTTCAGGAACAATATATTTACATTAGTGATAGAGAAAGTATAGAATGTAAAGATTTAGAACAGGTATTAGAAACTGTACTTTCAAGAATCCCTAATTTCTGTTAAAAATCCATTTGTTGTAAACATTTTTTAAATTGAAAGTGCCATCAGTAATTAGAATAAGTTCAACGCGAACCACCACTTCAAGTGGTGGTTTGTGCTTAAAGAAGTGAATGATAGATCTGAGGAATTGAAAAGACGATTTTTAAGATGTATTATCCACTTTTTTGAAGGAATATTTTGTACAAAAGACAAAAAATTTTTTGATGAACCAGATGACATTGATAAAGTGGGAGGCAGAATTATGCTGACATTGAGTAGAAAGATTGTAGTTAATGTAGAAGATAAGTATATTGAGACATATTTAAAGAAGAACGGACATGTAAGAACAGAGGAACAGAAGGCGAAGAGAGTTGAATATTGGGTTAATGATTTGATAGAACAGAATGAATTAAATGTGCAGGAGTTTGAAAAATTTTTATATGAGGAGCTTTTTTTCGGAAAGAGAAAGTGTATTAGAATCTATCATTTGGATTGTCTGAACAAGATTAGAAACCCGAGGGATTGGATCTCAAATTTTAACCGTGTATTTGGAAAAAATGATTTGAACTTTAACAGGATTCTAACAACGATTCCATCAAAAGAGGAACCGGAGAAGATAGCAGCAGTTACGTCAGAAACAGACTATAAAGGAAATCTCTCTAAAATTCAGATTTTAATAGTACGTTATGCTGAAACATGGGAGGAAGGAAGAATAAACGAGACATGTTCTTACTATCCGGTAGAGATAGACTTGAAGAAAGAAACCATGAACATCAAAGCATGGAATCGTCAGGGATTGACTGAGAACTATAAGACAGAAGAGTACATGGATCGTATTGTAGGATTATTATCGAGTAACTTTGATGTGATAACACGAAATTATATGTCTGAACATAAAAAGGCACTTCACAATATGAGTCAGGGAATTGTAACCGATTTATACAATAAGATTCCGGCTTATAACGAGATACGGAACATAGAGCAGGAGAGCAGTGAGTTTGAGAAGAAAGCATTGGAAAAATTATCGCTGAAACATTTGGGTGAACAGGAAAAAGGATCAATTCCAAAATATGTTTTCGACTTTCAGGAAGAACTGAAGAAAGTAATGGAAAAATTGTGTATTTGCGATTATTTCTATGACGTGCAATATGAAACAGCAGTATGGGACATGGGAGTGGAAATGATTGTATCTAAGATAAAATTTCAGGATATTGAGCATGTGCTGACTATAATGAGTAGTGAATCAAGTCAGATGCCTATTTTTTGTACAAAAACATTTTTATCATTGAAAAAATCATTGGAAGATGCAAAAGTGGTTGACAGATTGTGGATTGAAAAAAGCAGAAAGAAGGGGAAACTGTCTTTGGCGTACAATGCAACAAAGGATGAATTTCTTGAAGTTAAAATACTATCTGGTATTCGTTTTAAAAGAGAAGATTTGAAAATAGCAGAGGAGATATACAATCAGTATGCAAATGGAACGATTGGAGAAATTAAAAACCAGAATCAAAGAAATATCGTGTAATGAACTTCGGAGGATTTATCCATTTCAATTACAGGAGTGGGTTGGAGTAGAGGAACGAGAATTAGCAACATTTATTGATGAATTGTTGAATGTGAATTTGATGGAAGAAAAGTATGATTTTCAGTGCGACTGTGGAAATGATTGCACTGTATATCAGAAAGAACTGGAAAGAAATGGTTTTGTATGTCCGGAATGTGAAAGAAAATACATATCAAATGAAATTGCAGAAAAAGCGACAGTTCTGTATGAGATAGATAAGAAATCATTATTAGGATATAACCAATCCTCAATTGATTTGAAAAAACGTCTCAGAATAGTAGGAGAAGAGAAAGACGAGTTACGTTTCCCTGTGGAATATGAACGTCATGATGAGACTCAAAAGGATCGTAAGGTAAAGATATTTTTTTCATATGCACATGCAGATGAATCATTTAAAAATGAGCTTAATAAACATTTAGCACCGTTAAAAAGATCTGAAAAAATTGAAGCATGGAATGATGAGGAATTATTACCTGGAAGCCCATTTGATGATGAAATAAAGCAAAAACTTGAACAGAGCGACATTATTATCCTGTTGATCAGTTCAGATTTTATAGATTCTGATTATTGCTATGAGATTGAAATGCAAAATGCAATGACCCGGGCGGAAAGGGATGAATGCTATGTAGTACCGGTAATTGTTCGAGCGTGTCTTTGGAAAAAAACGCCCTTGGGGAACATAATTGCTTTACCGAAAGATGGAAAGCCGGTTAAGACATATGAAGATATGGATGAGGCATATTTAGAGGTCACAGAGGGAATTGAGAAAATCGTTGATATATGTTATCAAAAGTACAATAAAGAATAGCTGTAAATTGTATTGAACTAAATAGGAGTTATTATACGAGGAGATACGCGGATGATAGACATTATAAAAATCAACACAATTGAAGAATTAAGTACATTATTGTATGCGCAGGAAGAGGATAAAAGGATCGGAAGATTCAGGAGTTCATATCTTTTTCGAGGATTACCAAACGAAAGTTATTCCTTGGTCACAAGTTTAAAGCGCAATTGCAAAGCAAAACAGCATGAACTGGAAAAATCCATATTGCGAAATTTTACAAAGTATGCGGCAATTGAAGACAGTGAGCTCAAGAATTCGATTTGGAGGCAGTTGATTATCGGTCAGCATCACGGATTACCGACCAGATTGTTAGACTGGTCCTATTCGCCGATGATGGCGTTGCATTTTGCGACAAGTGGAGAAGACCTCGCAAACATGGAGAACAATAACTGTGTTGTCTGGAGCATAGATATCAATGAAATAAACGGATTACTCCCCAAAAGATATCGTGATAAATTGAATGAGCGGAGTGCATATCTGTTCACAGTAGATATGTTAGGAGAACTGACAGAAAATTTAGAGAAATATGATTCTGAGATGGCTGATAAAGCAATGACGCTGTTGGAACCACCGTCAATCGATCAGAGAATCATCAATCAATACTCTTACTTTTCGGTTGTTCCTTCTCAGATGAAAGATATCGAACGGTTTCTGGAAGAACATACAACGAAAACAAAGAAATATGTCATTGATAAGAACATAAAGTGGAGGGTACGGGATATGCTGGATCAGATGAATATAAATGAACGAATTGCGTATCCGGGACTGGATGGACTTACGCTGTGGCTGAAGAGACATTATTATGTGAAGTGAATGAAAAGTAAAAGAACAATATGAGGAAGGCGGTTATTGCTCATGATAGATAGAACACCACGTGTTTTTATATCATATTCATGGACATCAACAAAATTTCAGCAACAGGTAAAAGAACTTGCTGAAAGATTAGTTCATGATGGTGTAGACGTAGTATTAGACATATGGGATTTGAAGGATGGACAAGACAAATTTCATTTTATGGAACAATGTGTCACAGATCCACAAATTGATCGAGTTTTGATTATATGTGATAGCGGATACGCTGAGAACGCAGATGCACGTAAAGGCGGTGTTGGGGATGAAACAGCTATCATTTCACCTGAAATATACGGTAATGCGGAACAGGAAAAATTTATTCCTGTGATTATGGAATATAACCAGGATGGAAAGCCGTTTATACCAGCTTATCTGAAGGGCAGAATGTATAAGGATTTAGCAGGAGATAATTATTTAAAAGGGTATAAATCACTTTTGCGAAATATATATGAGTGTCCATCTGAGAGAAAACCTGAATTAGGACATAGACCGACATGGTTGGATGAGAAAGAAGCAGATGATTTATTTTCAATAAAAGAAGCAAAACAAAAAGTAGAAATCGCTGAATTAAATGGACTTAAATCAAGTGCTACGCAAGAATTTGTGGATGTATATTTGGAGTCATTAAAAAAATATTATAAAGATCAATTTACGAATGAAGAATATTTAAAAGATTTTGAAGGAATACTGGAATATAGAAATATATTTTTAGAATATATACAAAATATTGCTCTGAAAACAGAACATTATGGAATTTTTCTGGCAGATACATTTGAAAAGCTATACAATACACTATATGATGTACATACTTTTAAACCAAGAGCTAATACCTGTGGATATGATAGCTTTGATATTTTTAAGGTACACATATGGGAATTATTCATTTGCACAACGGCTTATCTTTTACATATTGAAGACTATGAAAGTATTAATGAATTACTTGTTCATACTTATTTTTTACGTATTTCACCGTTACTTGAAGAGATGGAGCCAGTAAGTTATGAAGCATTTTGTTTTACGTCGAAAGTTTTAGAACAGAAAGTCAAGCCGAATATGCCAGGTGAATTGTGCAGGAAATTTACTTTGACAGGTCATTTCTTATGTACGGAAAGGGAATTCCTTCCAGTTTATACTAAAAAACGGATTGCAGAGGCAGATTTGTTTTTATATCAAGTCTATAATGGGCTTGACTTGGATCAGCTTACGAAAGATTTTGGTTGGTTCCCGATTTGTTATGTATATTCAGAGGAACATAATTCCATGTGGAAAAAATTGAAATCAAAGAATTTCTGTGAGAAGATAATGCCAATCTTTGGCGTAAAATCAATTGATGAATTGAAGAAAAAAATAGAAAAATGTGTATCAGATAATATGATGCGATATAGAGAATCAGGATATGCTGCAACAGCAATATTGAATTGGGTTAAGATAGAGGAGATTGCGGCACTACCTTAAGCATAGGGAAAATGTGGTAGCGGAGTTAATTTATGATGAAGGAATTTATTATATGGATATTTGCAGCCCCAAATAAATATGCAAATATGTTTACTATGATTTCTGTTATATTATCGGGGATTCTGTCGTGGTTAATTTCAGCAATTTATTATTCAATAGGAAATAGAAATAATCTTGAGGTATCTGTTTTGTATCCAATATCCAGATTATTAGAAAAAAAACCTTCAAGAGCTGGATACAAGCGATTAGTAGAATATACAAAAGATTATAGTATGAAGTATCTTAAAAGAGAAGAAAGAAAAATTATTATGAGTCTAGTTACAGCTTATGAAGCAGTAAGCAATTATAGATATGAATCTGTATGTGTAGATAGTTTATCGTCATATTTTAAAGAGAAACTGAAAGAGAACGGGATAGATCTTTCACCTATTCCTATTTATATTGATGGAGAAGTTGTTGATTTTGATGTTCCAGTAGATATGTTATATTTTGACGAAGATATTGAAAGAATTGTAGAACAATATCCGCCAGAATGGGATACAGATAACTGTGAGAATGCTGTACTGAAAATTTTCAATATATATTGTAAGAAATACTATACTAATAAGAAAATTAATTTTTTTGATGATAAGTCTTTGTTAATGGTGATAAGAACATCACAGTATCGAAATAAATGGAAAGAAAAGTTTAATAATTATAGAATAGCAAAAGAAAATTTTTTGCAGATCAAATGTGTAGAGAGATATTATTTGATATAAAAGGTGTTTTAAGATTTATCAGATGAATAATACTACAGAAAAAAATCAAAAGAGTTGCAAGAAAAGAACAAGAAAAATGCTTTGTAATTATGCCAATCTGTGATCAGGGGGATTCAAAAGGTCATTTTTACAAAGGTCTATAATCAGATTTTTAAACCAGCAATTATAGATGCAGGTTATAAGCTATTTCGAGTGGATGAAGATAATATCAGCAATCCAATCATTAATAAATTTTCAATGCAGTTCAGAATTGTCCGATGGTACTATGTGATTTAAGCAATAGAAATCCGAATGTTAAATTGTAGTAAAAGATAACAGAAGTAAAATTAGAAATGAAAAATAGGATAAACATTTCCCCTTCTATCTGCTAAAATACTTCCACTTTTGCACAGTGGCAATGTCATTAAGCTAGATGTTCGAGGTTTTGTTCGAGTTTGCATTGGACGCACAAGGTTGACAGGCACCATTAAATTTCTATTGGTGCCAAGCACCGTTATATGAAAACTTGGCAGCTATCAGACCTTTTCTACAACACAGTAGGCGGTGGCATTGGCGGATTGCTGTATTATGCAGTCTATCAAACGAAAAAGTTTTCTGGTAAATAGGATTTGGAACTGGTATAATAACAACTGTGGGAATCTTCCCACGTTAGCTGCTCAAATCTTCACACATCTCTCCGTGGTGAGCAGTAGTCAACGCCTATATGGGTGGCTGAGAGGTGAAAGATGTTAATGTTAATATTTAAAGGATGCTCTGACCTGTCAAGGAAATGAGTGGTCGGCTGTAATAGGTAGAAAGTGGATATGAGGTTAAAGAATAGATTAAATGAAGCGTTGCGTTTTTTGTCATTTGCGTTTTATCCCAAAACAACGTTAATTGCATGTGTGATATTTTCGGCAAGCGTTATTACAATACTTGGTGTAGCGATGGCACTAGTGCCAGAATGGTCGGGATTTTATAATATTGTATTTGCTTTAACTACTGGTGCGATTGCGTCCTTTTTCGTATCGTTTGTTATTGAACTGAGCAATAATTATAGACATAACAAGCTGGCATGGTATGAATTAAAAGAGTATTATTCGACTGTTATGGACTATGAAAGCCATAAACAAGTCATGATGAAGCTGACTCCGCACCAGCGTGCCGAGAAGAAGGCACATGAAGAATTTGTTGCAGCAGGCGGCATAGAAGAAATCGATGAATATGACCAACCGAAGGATATTATTCAGATAACATGGGAACGGCTGCCAAACATGATGCCTATCTTTAAGCAGACGCTCAATGATAAAAAACAATTTCTGAGTGATATAGAAATTGATGAACTGGAAAGTATTATTTCAGAATATAAACAGATCCAGTCCTTTATTCACAGACGAATTTTGATGTCTCCAATGTACTATGATGTGCTTAACCATCCAGATGAGAATTATTTGGCATCAATATATCCGAATGATATTTTAAAAAATATGCCGGCATGGATAAGAAAATCGCTGTCCAGCACGGAAAGCCAAAAAGCCTGTGAGCGATATGTAGAGGTGATTCTTTCAGATTTTACACTGCTTTCACAGTATATGGAAAATTACGAAATATCGCAAAAGGGAATTGATGCTTACAAAGATGAACTGGACAAGGCAGAAGCAGAGGTAGAACCAGAAGATATAGATTATTATGATGTTGATTTTTCTGAGCCAGAGGACGAAGGAACGTTCAAAAGGCAAAACGAAATCATAGACCAACAAATGGAACAGGAAGAAAGACCATTTACAAGTTGGGTGATAAGTGAGTCTTGTCAAAATATAGCTGAAAGCATAGACGTTCTTGAACAAAGCATTATGAAAAAACCTTATTATGGGATGATGATAAAATATTTTAGCAATTCTGTAAACGAGCCAATTGACGATATTGTGTCGATTAGTACATATGAGTACGAAAAAAGACGGTTAGATAAGAAACTGAAGAAACAGATAGAATTGAGTGAAAAATAAGAATGTCATTTAAACATAGAACTTTGGAATAACAATTTAGGCCGTGTGAGTAGTCTCTACGGTAGCTGATCAAATCTTCATATACCTCTCCGTGGTGAGCATATTAGTGGGTATTTCGATTCCTAATATTGATTGCTTTAAATTGGATCGCCGGAATAAGCTGCAGGCGATTCGCCCAACTGCATTGCCCACATTGGTGTCAGACACCATTAAATTTCCTTGGGATTAGACCGTGCGTCCAGCTAAAGGTATATTGTTCGGTGGGTGGGAGCCTATCAAATAAGCTGTTAACCACAAGAAACAGAACTGAGATAAAGTATCTGGACACAACAATGCGGGAATTAGTTGCAGAGGTTTCAGAAGCCCATTGTGCAGATGAGAGAAATATATATGGAACCAAATCAAATGCAACAAGTCAGCTAATCAGTATAAAATATGATAAAAGACTTCTTCGTCTTGTAGATTTACTTGATATGAGCAGTTACAGAGTATCGAAACCAATTCTTCATCACAATATTGAACAGGTGCCAGAAGAATCGGCATTTCACTGGATTTCACATTTATTAACACAAAAATATAGATGCCAGGCAGTTTGAAATATTAACTGATTATATTCAGAATAAGAAGCATTAAATGCTAACTTCAAATTAGCTTGCAATATTAGGATTCTCATGTTAATCTAATACCATGCAGTCCACATTCTGGTGGACTGCAAAAAGATCTATTAACCAAATCGGTAATTATTCATTAAGCTCAGTATCTTGAGCAGATAATCCGATGACAACCGAAAAAGATGAATATCGTTTGAAAGATTATGTGATTAAGAAGTTCTAATAAATTTGATTCTGAGATTTTACGGATCTTCGATTCTTCTGCTATCCAAGCACTTCCATAGAAAGTAATCTTATGTTAAGATAGAAGTAGTTTTATAATCCTTTCCTCAAACGATGATTCATCGTACAGAAGAGAGGAGAATCCTATGAGAAAAACCAGGAAAAGTGTATCAATCAAGAAAGAAATATCACAATGCAAAACAGCGAAAGAGAAGCAAGAAGACTTTATCATGCTTCCAACAGTAGATTTCTGTTTCAAGTAATTAATGCAGAATGATAACATCCGCAAAATATTATTGCAGCATTATTAAATCTTCCGTCCAGCGAGGTAGAGAACACGGAACTTATGCCTACGATTCTTAGAAAAGAATCGAAGGATGATAAGTATGGGATTTTAGATGTCCGGGTGAAACTGAAAGATGGAGAACAGATTGACTTTGAGATGCAGGTAGAAGCATTTGATTGCTGGGCAAATCGTTCTGTTTATTATCTGAGTAAGATGTATACAAGTGAAATAAAAGAAGGCGAGGGATACGATAGCTTGAAGAAGTGTATCCATGTGAGTATTCTTGCATATGATCATTTCCAAGATGATAAAGAGTGTTATCGGAGAATTGCATTTTGTGATACGAAAACAGGAAAAGAGTATACAGATCTTATGGAGATGCATATCTTAGAATTGTCAAAACTTCCGCCGGAAGAGAAGAATGAGACAAGCCTGTTGCAGTGGATGCGCTTTCTTGGAGGAAAAACAAGAAAGGATTTTGAAGAAATGGCAAAGAAAAATTCTGAATTGGAAGAAGCATATGACGTATTGGATAAATTAAGCGCAGATGAAAAGAAGAGGTTAGAATACGAGACAAGAC
>OHAC01002027.1_pt1 | contig 17076 bp, 14 predicted proteins | sample 1577051 | NCBI WGS metagenome assembly OHAC01 (sample SAMEA3541499, study PRJEB24748) | human gut metagenome | biome: human gut; feature: human-associated habitat; material: faeces | place: China | collected 2012 | reverse complement strand
GCTGAAAGGGAGAGTGAAACATGAAGAAAAATCTGACTAAGAACATCCCTTTGAAAATCATGTCGATCATTGTGGGAATCCTGGTGTGGCTGATCGTAGTAAATGTTGATGACCCTATCATTACAAAAGGCTTTGTGATCTCAGATGTGCAGATCATCAATGAAGCTTATGTGGATCAGCTGGGCGAGATGGTCATGCAGGATGATCGTGAAAATTCAGTACGTGTTTATATTACAGGTGAGCGGAAGATAGTCAACCGTCTCACCTCAAGTGATATTAAGGCAGTTGCAGACCTGCAGCAGGCCCAGTCTACCGATACAGATCCTGTAATGATCCCCATTACAGCAACCTGTTCCGGGATACTTCCGGAGAATGTCAGGGTGTCACCGCAGAATCTAAGTGTCCATCTGGAAAAAAAGGTAACCAAGGAATTTGCAATCAATGTTACCAGTGATGACAGCAAGCCTGCACAGGGGCTGGAGGTTGCTTCTCTTACTGCAAATCCGGAAAAAGTCCGTATTACAGGACCGGAATCCCTGGTTGGTAAAATAGATAGTGTGAGTGTGGATGTAAGTTCAAAGCTTGAGGGAATCGACCAGGATACGACGATCACAGGCGCAGAACTGACCATTACAGATAAGAATCAGGATACACTTTCATCAAATTCCATGAGCTATCTGAAATTTGACAACAACGGAAAGGTCAATGTCACGGCAAAGCTCTGGAAGGTGCGTTCTGATATACGGATCAGTGCGGGATATACGGGAGAACCGGCAGAAGGTTATGTTGTGGACAGTGTCACGACAGTACCGGAGACTTTCAGCGTAGCCGGAAGTGAAGAAGCACTGGATAATCTGAAACTTCAGGGAAATACTATTTATCTTGATAATGAGAATGTGGATATTTCAGGAAAGAGCAATGACGTGGAAAAGAAAGTAAACCTGTCAGAGCTTCTTCCGGATGGCCTTAAGCTGACATCTGGATCCAGCACGGACCTCTGGATCACAGTCAATATCCTGCCGGAGGGCAGTAAGATATACAGCTTCCCGACAGAGGATATCAAAGTAAAAGGTCTGCCTGATGATCTGCAGCTGGCATTTGAAGTTGCAGATATTGAGCTAAAGGTGCAGGCGGAAGACGAAGATCTTTCCAAATTCGATCTGAAGTCGGTAGGAGCAGTACTTTCCATGGATGACTGGGAGGAGGGCAGCTACGAAGTACCGATCAAAATCAGTCTTCCGGAAGGCTACAAACTGCTGGAGGATGTAACTGCGGAGATCAAAATCTCTAAGGTTTCCAATGTAGACAGCAGCAATCAGTAAAAGACCATAGCTTTTGACAAGGTTTGAAGGATAAGTAATATAAAGGGAGACAGCAGCAATGTTAAGTTATAAGGTAACGGTCAGGAACCCGTCAGGGCTTCATCTTCGTCCCGCAGGGCTTTTATGCGGCGAGGCAATAAAATACAAATCGTCCATAACATTTCAGTATGCCGGAGGTACAGCGAATGCCAAAAGTGTTCTGAGTGTTCTGGGGGCCTGTGTAAAAAACGGGGATGAGATCACACTGGTCTGCGAGGGTGAGGATGAACAGGCTGCGATAGATGCACTTGTGGCTCTTATCGAAGGCGGACTGGGCGAATGATACGTAACAGATACAGTAATTATTTACAGCAGCATGATCAGGAGGGATTATTGTGAAGAGAAGAGTTGTGGCAATTTTTCTTAGTCTGACATTATGCATGGGCGGAACTCTGGAAGCCGGCGCTGCGGCTTTGGGAAGTACAGACGTGCAGATGGCAGCAGAGACAGCCGGCGATCCGGCTGAGGATGTATTCAGTGATGAAGAGGGAACGACTGTACAGCAGCCGAAGACAGAAGCGGATCAGACAGGTAGTACTGACAGTTCAGAAGAAACACCGGCTGAACCGGAGAATCCGGCAGAGACACCGGATGTTATAGAAACACCGGAGATTACAGAAACACCGGAAACTACAGAGACACCGGAGGTTACAGAAGCACCGGATGCGACACCGGAGGACAGTACAGATCCGGGTGATGATTTCAGTGCAGGTGATGCACGGGAACTGGATGCACCGGCAACAGATACCGCAGTACAGAACAAAGTAGAGAATAACAAGGCAGAGGAAACTTCTGCTACCGGAGCATCACTGGTAAACGGTGTAGTCGTTGCAAAGACAAGTGACTGGGTTTCTGCAAACGGTTTTTACAGACTCCGCAAAAAGAAGGTTGCTGCATCTGCAGCCCCGGAGGGAAAAGCTTCTGAGAATCCGGCAGAAAGCAGCGAAGAAGAGCAGAAAACAGTTGATGAAACAGCTGTAGCAGCACAGGAAGTACAGCAGACTGAAGCGCTTCAGGATGGTGCAGCAGAGAGTGAGCAGGCTCAGGCAATCCAGAATGAGTCAGCAGAAGGAGAGCAGGAGACTGCAGCCGAGGAAGGTGCAGCAGAAGAAGTTTCTACAGAGGAAGTATCCGCAGCAGAAGCTTCTACAGAGACAGCATCCACAGAGACAGCACCCGCAGAAACAGAAGCTGCAGCCGAAACATCAGAGAGCGTAGATAATGCAGAGACTCTTGCCATGGATGAAGGGAATGCTTCTCTGGCATCAGAAACAGGTTCCATCGAAGACAATTATTTTACTGCACAGGATGGCCTTCTTAAGATCGATACCAACGGACATGTGGGATATTATCTTTTTAATGAAGACGGATATCTGGTAACCGGCCGTATGACCCGTGAGCCGGGTGCAGCAGGTTATACCGGAACACAGAAGACAGAATGGTATTTCCTTGAAAGCTCAAAAGCTTCCCTGTATTCGGATTCCACCGGAAAAGCGATCACACCGTGGACATCCAATCTTGGCCAGCAGAAGAGAAATTACTGGTTATGGACAGGAACTATTTTCCGCTATTATAATTCTCAGGGTGATTACAAATCCATAGAGGCTCAGAACCTTGCAGGCAAGATCAAGAAGATCGGAAATGCTTATTATACATTGATGCGTAACGGAAAACCGCGAACAGGGATCCTGAAGCTGACAACCGGTTCCACAACATATCAGTATTACTTCCAGCCGGCATCAAAGGAAGGAGAGATCCCAGGAAAGCTCTTTTATGGCGGATGGACATATGTTTTAAACAGCAAAAATCAGAAACGTTTTATCTATTGTAGCCCGAAGGCTGCCACACGTGGACAGATCATGAAACATGGAGTTTATGTATCACCTGTAATGTCCAAGAAATATCGGTACATGCTGAATGCCAGCGGCTATGTTATGACGAATACAATGGCGAAGGCGCAGAATAACGCATATTATATTACAGACAGCAAGGGCCGCGTCATTACAAAAAAACTTGTGAAGTATAAAGGCAGCAGATATTATTTCGGAGACAATGGCCAGAGAGTTTCCTGGAAGAATTGCTGGCATGGTTGCCCGGGTGCATCCAACAAGATTTATTATTTCGGAAGTACAGCAGGAAAGATTGTTGAAAAATATGGCTGGCAGAAGGTGACCGATGCAAAAGGCCAGTTCTTCGGATGGTTTTATTTCGACAAAAATGGAAATCATTATAAGAGCCAGATGGTAACAAACAAGTCCTCCAAAAAGAGCTATTATTTCAACAGCACAGGACAGCTTGCAACCGGAAAGACCAAGATCGGTAAAAATTATTATTTCTTTGCAACATCAGATGCTAATGCGCGCAGAGGCTGGATGTACAAGAGTACATTGATCCGTTACCAGAATAAGTGGTATTATGCAGGCGGCAACGGCGTTCTGAAAAAATCAGGCTGGCAGAAGGTCGGTAAATACTGGTACTATCTGCAGAACTATACCGTTGTGACAAATAAATCCATGAAGCGTGGTTCCGTAAATGGTTATCTGGACAGCCAGGGACGTTTTTCCACCGGCTGGGTGATCGTCAGCGATTACTATGATCAGGTCAAATATATCGATCCGAACAGCGGTTCCAAGTATCTGACCAATACAAGCAGATGGATCGATGGAAAACTGTATTACTTTGATAAGAACGGTTACCGCCGCAATGATGTTTCAAATATTTACGGAGGACCATATTACCTGGAGGTTGATAAGACCAACGGTGTTATGACTGTATACACAAACAGCAGCAAGACGATTCCGGTTAAGACGATCCGTGTTTCTGTAGGTCTTTCCGGAACACCTACATGGGATGGTACATACAGACTGAGCCGCAGTCTGAGATGGCAGCCACTGATGGGACCGTCCTGGGGACAGTACGGAACACATGTTGACGGATGCGGACAGGGAGGAATCTTTATCCATTCCGTAGCCGGATCGACCAGGAGTGTTTACAATCTTCCGGCAGGTGAGTACCTGAAGCTTGGTCAGCCTGCATCTCACGGATGCATCCGTACCTGTGTGGCTGATGCGAAGTGGGTATTTGAGAACTGTAACGGTTCTACGATCCACATTTACAGCAGCGGAAATTACGTTAATAATGAATCCTTCAAGGGACCATTAGGCCGCAGACCGCTGGCAACTTTCCGTGGAGCCGGAAACTTTGATCCTACAGACCCGGAAGTTCCGTGATCTTTACCGAACAGTACCAGAAAGAAATATATAGAATAACAGAAGACCGATGTTCAGCTGTATGTAGCTGACATCGGTCTTTTTCCATATATGGCTTTACTTTCCATTTTTCCATATGTATAATAAAAGTTATGCAAAAATAAACAACATACTTTATGGAAGGAAACTAAAATGAAAAACTGGAAGAAATGGCTGGTGGCAGGCTGTATGGCAGCACTGCTGGGAATCGGAACAATGGGAACTACAGCGATGGCCATGGGCGGCGGAGGTGTAGACCGAAGCGAGGCAGTTGCTGAGGAAGAAAAAGTCCCCAGCGGGAAGGCAACACAGAATTCCAGGGTAAGTTCAAATGCCTGGAAGAAGATCAATGGTGTCTGCTATAACGGAAGCGGCCAGAAGCTGGAAGGTGCTGTCACACGTGGAATCGATGTTTCCGAGTGGCAGGATACTATCAACTGGGGCCAGGTCAAAAAGTCCAATGTAGATTTTGCCTTTGTCAGGATCTCCTATGGCCTGAACCATCTGGATAAGACATATGATTACAACATGAAGCAGGCTGAGAAGGCAGGGGTTCCGACAGGAACCTATGTGTACAGCCTTGCACTGAACACACAGCAGGCACTGAAGGAAGCGCAGCTCGCCATCCGTAAAATGGATGGATACAAAGTATCCTATCCGGTGGTTTATGATATTGAATATGATCAGATGCGCAATCTTTCCGCATCACAGATCGCAGATCTGGCAAAGACTTTCTGCAATGAGATAAAAAAAGCCGGATATCATCCAATGATCTACTGCAATACAGACTGGTATGACAACAAGCTTGACTGGAGTAAGATGACAGGCTATGATGTATGGCTTGCGCGGTATGGTGATACGATCCCGGCTCCTGACAAGAAAAAGTACAAATATACCATCTGGCAGTCCACCGATGGTGACGGTGGCGGATATCTGAATACCACCAAGGGTCTGGTTGCGGGAATTCCGTCTTATTCTACTGTAGATATTGACTTCGGTTATGTTGATTATACCAAGATCATCACACCCAGATGGCATGCACAGACCGGATACAAAGCATCCACCAGACCGGATACCAGTAACTATAAAGGAAAAACCGGCTGGGCAACAGAGAACGGAAAGAAATTTTATTATGTCAATGGTGTCAAAAAATACGGCTGGGTTCAGGTGAAGAATAAGAAATATTATATCCATAAGATTGCAGGAATGTGCCGTTCAAAGCTGATCAGGGATTCCAAGAACATTTCCAGATATGTAGACAAAAATGGAGTCCTTGTGAAAAATACCTGGATCACCTATAAGGAGAAAAAATATTATTTTGACAAAAACGGACATGCATTAAAGGGCATGAAAAAGGTGGGAAAGAACTATTATTATTTTCAGGCCAAATATGGATACATGATGAGACACGTGCGGTATATGAACAGCAGGAATGATGTATATTATTTTGGCGGTGACGGCGTTATGGTCAAAAATGTATTCTATACATGGAGCGGAAACGATGAAAGCCATACCTATTATTTTGGCTCCAATGGAAAGATGCAGAGAGGCTGGATCAAACTGGACGGAAAGAGATATTATTTTGATCCGGAAACAGGAATCATGTACAAAAACTGTACAATTAAGAAAAACGGAAAGAGCTATACATTTGATGAAGATGGTGTATACACAACTGTATCCGCAGCAAATAAGAAAAAATAAAAAAATGCCGGCAGCGAACATAAAGCTGCCGGCATTTTTATGATCATAAGGTATAAACAAGGATTCCCAGGATGATGATCAGATTTCCGATGATCTTTCCGCGGGAAATCTTTTCTTTCAGGATCCGCCAGGAAAACAGCAGGACAAAAACATAGGCGGCAGTATCGATCACCGGCCCGAATTTCATATCCACTTTGGTGTAGCACCAGGTATTCAGGAGCAGCACTCCGAAAAAGATACCATAGGCCAGGATCACCCGCCAGTTCAGATATTCCCGGAGGGGATTTTTGTATTCCATATTGGCACTCTGCTTCAGAAGTACCTGGGAAATTGCCGAAAAAAAGGTTCCGGCCAGCATGATCAGCATAAATGTTCTATTCATATCTCTGCACCATCCAGACTCCGATCAGAACGATCAGGATGCCGATGATGTTCTGAAGCGAAAGATTTTCGTGAAAAATGATCACAGCCCATACCTGGGACCACAGAAGATAGACGCTTTTGTTGGCGTAGGCCGTGGAAAGGGAAAATTTTTTGATCACCTGCTGCCATGCAATGGCGTAGATTCCACAGTTTGCGATCATAAGAAAAAGAAATACATAGAGAAGAGGACTATGAAGCCCTTCTTTATTATAATAAACCGATGCAAGCTTGGAAAAAACGCTGGTAAGAGAAAACAGCAGGATATTCAGATGAAGCTGAATATAATCTTTGATTTTTGTCATGTTTCCTCCATATCATAAATGCGATTATCATAGACTGATAATCAATATATATCATCCGGCAGGTTTATGCAAGAAAATGTTTGAACAATGTAACGGTTTACAACAGGAAATGAAAATGATAAGATTAAACGATAAGTGTCAATTGATACAAAAGAGAGGAAAAACGATATGTGTTTATATTCAGTGGTTGTTCCTGTATACAATTCAGAACATACGCTGCAGGAACTGTACACCCGTCTGGAAAAAGTATTCCGTGAAACGATAAAAGAAGAATTTGAACTGATCCTTGTAGATGACGGGTCCAGGGACCGGTCTTTTGCGGTTATGCAAGAACTCCGGGAAAAAGATCCCCGTGTCAAGATCATCCAGATGGCAAGGAATTTTGGACAGCATCCTGCGCTTCTGTGCGGATTTGCCCACGCAAAGGGAGAGTTCATCGTAACTATGGATGATGACCTTCAGCATCAGCCTGAGGAGCTCCCCAAAATGATCAATGTAATGAAGGAACGTGACGATGTGGATGTGATCATCGCAAGCTATGAAGGACGTAAGCATAATCTGATCCGGAAGCTGGGCACAAAGCTGTCTGTATGGGCAACTTCCAAAATGCTCGGCAAGGATCCGAACCTTCAGATCACCAGTTATCGACTGATCCGCCGGTTTCTGGTGGAAGCCATGCTGAAGACCAATACATATCTTCCGCAGATCGGAAATCTTCTGGTTTTAAGCTCCAACCGTATCATCAATGTTCCGGTGCAGCATGCAGCACGTGCATATGGAAAGAGCGGATATTCTTTTCGCCGCCTTGTGAAGGATCTCATCTATGATATTACTGCCCATACGGCATTTCCGTTGCTTATGGTGCGAAACATCGGCATTGCCAGTTTTCTGGTAAGCTTTTTACTGGGGATCTATTATCTGGTGAGATATTTTCTGTGCGGGATCTCAGTGGAAGGCTGGACATCTCTGATGCTTGTGATGCTGGCATTTTTCGGACTGACATTGCTTTCGATCGGGATCATCGGTATTTATCTCATGAATATTCTCAATGAGGCCAAAAAGATGCCGCACTATGTGATCCGTCAGGAGGAGACAGACTGATGAAAAAAGAGATCGGCGGCTATCTGGAACTGGAAGAACCGGCGGGACAGGAATACTATCCGGATCTCTGCGGCGTGAATCTCGGAAGAACAGCGCTTTTGTGGCTGATGGAAGCACGCAGGTGCAAAAAGATCTACCTGCCATTTTTTCTCTGCGATTCCGTAACCGGTGCCTGTGAGAGGTCCGGGGCAGAAATCGAATTTTATCATATGGATGAAGGGTTGCATCCGGTCCTTGAGGAGAGAACGCTTCCGGAAGGAGAATATCTGTATCTGGTAAATTATTATGGCCAGCTTACCGATGATAAGATCCGGAAATATAAAAAAATCTATGGGAATATCATTGTGGATCATACGCATGCGTTTTTTCAGAAGCCGCTGCCGGGTGTGGACACTCTGTACTCCTGCAGAAAATTTCTCGGAGTCAGTGACGGAGCATATTTGTCTACCGATGCGGAACTGGAACCGGAAAAGAAGCCTCTGGACCATTCCATGGGAAGAATGGAGCATATTCTGGGACGTTATGAATATGATGCCGGAACCTTCTATCAGAAAATGCTGGATAATGCAGCAAATTATCATGAGATGGAGATCCGCCGAACGTCCCGTCTGACCGGAAACCTCCTCAGGACTATGGATTATTCCGGTATAAAAACAAGAAGAGAACAGAACTACCGTCTGCTGTCGCAGCTTCTTCCTTCAAGGAATGCTTTTACAGGGGAGGTGCCGGAGGGACCGTTTGCCTATCCGTATTATCATAAGAACGGATTAGAGCTTCGACGCTGGCTGGCAGGCCGGAAGATTTTTGTGCCGACAAACTGGCGTAATATCCTGGAAGAATTTGACAGGGATACCATGGAATATGACTGGGCTGCCAATGTGCTGCCGCTTCCCTGTGACCAGAGATACGGGGCAGAAGAAATGCAGTATATCGCGGATTCCATAAGAGAATGGGAGGAAACGGAATCATGAAACACAGATTGCTGATACTGGGAACGTTGGGAGAATTTGAGCAGCTGGTGCAGAAGGCCCGCGAAAAAGGATACTACACCATTGTCTGCGACGGATATCCGGATGGTCCGGCAAGAAAATTTGCAGATGAGGCATTTCAGATCCCGGTAACAGATACGGAACGGATCGCCTGTCTCTGCCGAGAAAAAGAGATCGATGGGATCATCACATCCTTTTCCGACCTTCTTCTGGAATGTATGGTAAAGATCGCGGACCGGGCAGGAATCCCCTGTTATCTGAAACCGGAGCAGCTTCCCTGGTATCGTGATAAATCAGCGACCAGAGCACTGCTTACTGAACTGGGACTTCCCACTCCGGGCTTTCGAAAAATCCCGATCGCATATTTTAAAGACAGGTCCAAAAGAACTCAGCTGCAAGAGCTACTTGAGGGACTTCGTTATCCGGTGGTCAGCAAGCCACTGGATAAATACGGCTCCCGCGGGATCTATATATCCGAAGATCTGGAGGAGCTGATAAAGGGGGCAGAAAAAACAGCAGGATTTTCTGATATGCCGGAGATTTTGGTGGAAGAATATAACGATGGCTATGAATTCAATATGATGACCTGGGTGCGGCATGGAAAAGTCCATGTGATCAGTATTGCAGACCGTGAAAAGACATTTGTTGCCAAAGGTGAGATCCCCATCAGCACAAGAAATGTGTATCCTTCCAGATTATTGTCAAAAGTTGAAAAGCCTGCCACAGAACTTCTTCAGGCATATGCGGACAGAACCGGTCAGAAAGACGGAGCTCTTTCCATGCAGTTTTTCTGGAAGCCGGGAGAAGGTATCCAGGTCTGCGAGATCGCCGCACGATTTTTCGGATATGAGCATGAATTGACCGATATGGTCTATGGATTTAATATGGAAGAGCTTCTTCTTGCATCTCTCTATGATCCGGATAAGCTGGAAAAAATGCTGGCAGAACACGATGTTCATAAACCACAGTGCTGTGGAGCTGTCATTTATTTTCAGGGAAGGCTTCTTACCATCGAAGATCAGTCTGCGGCAGTCCGGCTGGGAGAGAAAGAACAGGTGGAAAAGCCCTGGATCTTTTATCAGGAAGGAGAGAAGGTCATTGAGCATGGCCCTAATCCGTATCTGGCATTATATTATGTAAAAACAGAGAATCGTAAGGAAATGGATCTTCTCACAGAAGAGTTTTATGAGGAAATGCATATTCTGGATCCCAACGGCCAGGAGGTGGCATACCATAATCAGATCCCGGATTATGCACCGGCAGAAAAATAGGCATTGAATTTACAACATGAGTGTGAGAAAATGAAATGTGCAGTTAATGTAGAAAAACCATGAAGAATAAGAAATAAAGAGGAAATACATGATTGATTTTAACAGACCTGCGTTTACAGGTAAGGAATTTGAGTACATCCGTGACGCAGTAGAACGGGGAATGCTCTGCGGCGACGGGATCTACACGAAGAAATGTTCTGCATGGATGGAAGAGCGCTTTCATGTGGGTCATGTGATGCTGACAACATCCTGTACCCATGCACTGGAGATGGCTGCTTTTCTGGCAGATATCCAGCCTGGCGATGAGGTGATCATGCCGTCTTATACTTTTGTATCAACGGCAGATGCATTTGTGCTTCGCGGTGCAAGGATCGTATTTGTGGATATCCGGCCGGATACCATGAATATTGACGAGAAGCTGATCGAACAGGCGATCACAGATAAGACCCGCGCGATCGTTCCGGTCCATTATGCAGGAGTAGCCTGCGAGATGGATACGATCATGGAGATTGCCGGAAGACATGATCTGAAGGTAGTGGAAGATGCGGCCCAGGGTGTGGATGCCTACTATAAGGGAAAAGCCCTTGGTACCATTGGAGATTTTGGCTGCTACAGCTTCCATGAGACTAAGAACTATACCATGGGAGAGGGCGGTGCGATCCTGTTCAACGGGGATCAGTACCTGGAGAAGGCAGAGATCCTGAGAGAAAAAGGAACGGACCGCAGTAAGTTTTTCCGTGGTCAGGTAGATAAATACCGCTGGATGGATTATGGATCATCCTATCTTCCGAGCGAATTGAATGCGGCATATCTTTATGCCCAGCTGGAGCAGCATAAGAAGATCAGCGACAAGCGGATGCAGATCTACGATTTTTACAATGAGAACCTCAGGTTTCTGGCGGAAGAAGGAAAGATCCAGCAGCCTTATGTACCGGAAGAATGCACACATAATGCACATATGTACTACATTAAGGTACATGATATCCAGGTACGCACAAGGCTTCTGAAATATCTCCGCGAAAAGAATATCTGCAGTGTGTTCCATTATGTACCCCTTCATTCCGCACCGGCAGGAAAAAAATTCGGAAGATTTTCTGGAGAAGATGTTTATACTACAAAAGAAAGCGAGCGTCTTATGCGACTGCCTATGTTCTATAATCTGGATATGGAGGATGCGAAGAGAGTTGTGGATGCTATTGCTTCCTTTGACGGGTTTTAACAGAAGAAGGGGAGAGTTATGAAAAAAATAAAAAATTTACTGGCAGTTTTCGCAGCAGTCAGTGTGGCGCTGATGCTGCCGTTACAGACCATGGCTGCCGTGGACCTGAATGCGAAATATGATATCAGCACCAATCAGATCCAGGGATGGCCGGCAGGACCGGATATTACCTCAGATACCGGTATCCTGATGGATGCAGACACAGGAGTTGTTCTTTATAACAAGGGCGGAGATGAACAGAGATATCCGGCCAGCATTACCAAGATCATGACCTTGCTGGTGGCAGTGGAGAACTCCACCATGGATGAGAAGGTGACCTTTACAGAGACCGGGGTGCGTAATGTTACGGCAGATTCCAGTAATATCGGCACAAAGGTGGGCGAAGTCCTGACTATGGAGGAGTGTCTTTATGCTCTGATCATCCAGTCTGCCAATGACGTTGCGGCACAGATCGCAGAGCATATCGGCGGGACAGAGCAGGCATTTATCGATATGATGAACCAGCGCGCCAGTGAGATCGGATGTACCAATACACATTTTGCAAATTCCAGCGGACTTCCGGATGATAATCATTATTCTTCAGCACGGGATATGGCGCTGATCTTCAGAGAAGGACTGAAAAATGAAACATTCCGTACGGTTGTGGGCACACCGGATTATATCATCCAGCCTACAAATATGAACAGCCAGCAGAGGATCCTGCATACCCATCATCCTATGTTTGCGCCGGAAAGCGGATTTTACTACGAAGGCTGCATTGGTGGAAAAACCGGAACTACCGTTGCGGCAGGGCATACACTTGTCACAGGAGTGACCAGAGATAATACCACATATATTGCAGTGACCATGCGTGGAACAGAGCTTTCCAATTCCTGTATGGACAGTACGGCTATGTTCAATTACGCATTTGAGAATTTCACAAAAACAGAAGTAAATGGCGGCTATGTATTCCTTCCAAAAGGGGTGGAGCTGAACTCCCTTACCGAGAAGTCAGAGAATACCAACGGGAAAACAGAAACCGGTTACTATTTCGGAGATTATCTGATCGGTACTGCAAGTGTTGCACAGGCAACCGATACACCTGTACCGGAACCGACCGCTGCAGCAGAAGACAGCCAGGAAGCGGACATTTCCGGAACGGAAGCTTCCACAGAAGCAGCAAAGGAAGATAACAGCAAAACAACAGAGAAGAGTACAGCCGGAGAGGACACCAGCGAAAAAAAGAGCATTCCTGCCCTGCGTAAGATCCTTCTTATGCTCATGGCAGTGATGATCCTGATCCTGATCTCCCTTCTTGCGGCTCTTAGAATAAAAGAAAAGAAACATCACAAATAAATCAAAACAGAAAAGGAGAACAAAAAAATGGGAAAAATAAAAGTAACACAGTGCGGAGATATTGAAGGATTGAAAGTGATCGAGCCAACTGTATTTGGTGATTCCAGAGGATATTTCATGGAAACATACAATTATAACGATTTCAAGGAAGCAGGCATTGATGTGGAATTCGTTCAGGATAATCAGTCCAGCTCCCGTTACGGTGTTCTCCGCGGACTTCATTTCCAGATCAGCTATCCCCAGGATAAACTGGTACGTGTGGTAAACGGAGAAGTGTTTGATGTTGCGGTTGACCTTCGTGAAGGCTCCAAGACTTTTGGAAAATGGTATGGCGTAGTCCTTTCCGCAGAAAACAAGAAACAGTTCTTTATCCCGAAGGGATTTGCTCATGGCTTCCTGGTACTTTCCGAGAATGCAGAGTTCACCTACAAGTGTTCTGATTTCTATCATCCAAACGATGAGGGCGGACTGATCTGGAATGACAAGGACATTAACGTTGAGTGGCCGATCCCGGAAGGCATGGAGCTTATTTTCTCCGACAAGGACCAGAAGTGGGGAAGCTTCGAGGAATATAAGAATCGATAAGGAATTGCAGAATGAAGAAAATATTAGCTTTGCCGGCGGAGCTGTACCAGAATCGAAAGCTGGTTTTAAGCCTTGCAAAAAATGATTTCAAAACAAAATATGCAGGATCCTATCTTGGTATTGTCTGGGCATTTATCCAGCCTATCGTAACGATCCTGGTCTACTGGTTTGTATTTTCCGTAGGACTGAAGGCCGGAACGGTATCGGATTATCCTTTTGTACTCTATCTGGTATCCGGTATCGTACCGTGGTTTTTCTTCCAGGACGCATTAAACGGTGGAACCAATGCCCTGATCGAATACAATTATCTTGTGAAGAAGGTTGTATTCAAGATCAGCATCCTTCCCATCGTAAAAATCATCTCCGCACTTTTCGTGCATGTTTTCTTTGTGGCCTTTGCACTGCTCTTATGTGCATGCTACGGATATACACCAAGTCTTTATACACTGCAGATCATTTATTACTCTGTCTGCACCTTCCTTTTTGTGCTGGGACTTGTGTATGCTACAAGTGCGATCGTCATTTTTTTCCGTGATCTGACCCAGATCATCAGTATTTTTCTTCAGGTGGGTGTATGGCTTACACCGATTATGTGGGATATCAATATGCTTTCTTCACATCCATGGCTGATCAAGCTGTTTAAGCTGAATCCGATGTACTATGTAGTTACGGGCTACCGTGATTCCATGCTTGGTCATGTCGGGATCTGGAACCATGCTTCATGGACGATCTATTTCTGGGTAGTTACGATCCTGCTTTTCGGACTGGGATCTGTGATATTCAAACGTCTGAAGCCGCATTTTGCAGATGTGCTTTAATTGAATGCGGATGGCGGATATCCGTCTGATCCGGACCGGACAGTTCCCATGGAGGATTTGCTCTGTACGGATAAAAAGCAGAACGGCGGCAGATTGTGAGAGTGAACGATTTACACAAAAGTGAGGTTGAAAATGGCAGAAGATATTGCGATTTCAGTAAATGATGTCAGTAAGATGTACAAGCTTTACGATAATCCTATGGACCGTCTTAAGGAGTCCCTGGGATTATCCAGAAAAAAGAAATATAAAGAGCATTATGCGCTCAACCATGTATCCTTTCAGGTGCATAAGGGAGAAACAGTGGGAATTATCGGAACAAATGGTTCCGGCAAATCCACGATCCTGAAGATCATCACCGGCGTACTTTCGCCCACAGCCGGGGAAATAGCCGTAAACGGAAGGATCTCAGCTCTTCTGGAGCTGGGAGCCGGATTTAACGGAGAATATTCCGGACTTGAAAATGTATATCTCAACGGAAGTATGATCGGTTTTTCCAGGGAAGAGATCGATGCCAAGCTGCAGTCTATTCTGGATTTTGCAGATATCGGTGATTTTATCTATCAGCCGGTAAAAACATACTCCAGTGGTATGTTCGTGCGTCTGGCTTTTGCGGTAGCTATCAATATCGATCCGGAGATCCTGATCGTTGATGAGGCTCTTTCCGTGGGAGATGTATTTTTCCAGGCAAAATGTTACCGGAAGTTCGAAGAGTTTAAGGAAATGGGGAAGACCATTCTGTTTGTAAGCCATGACCTGAGCAGTATCGGAAAATACTGTGACCGTGTTGTGCTTCTAAACAAAGGTGAGAAGCTTGCAGAGGGTGGCGCTAAGGAGATGGTCAATCTTTACCGTCGTGTACTGGTCAATCAGTATGACGATGCAGATCTGGAAGAAAACACAGACGATGCAGAAGAGGGACAGGCGACGGAGAACCAGGCAGCCGGAGCAGACGTTTCACTGAAAGCACATACCGGAAACGGAAAAGCTATGAAGGACAGCCTGAACCTGAATCCCAAGGTCCTGGAATACGGCAGCAAGCTTGGCGAGATCGTGGATTTTGCCATCCGGGATGATACAGGTATGATCACCAATGTGATCGAAAAAGGCAAGGAATTTTCCGTTCAGATGAAAGTGAAGTTCCAGGCAGATGTCAGCGATCCGATCTTTGCATTTACTCTGAAAGATCTGAAAGGCACCGAGATCACAGGAACCAATACCATGTATGAACATACGCCTCTGAAACCGCAGAAAGCAGGCGATGTCCGTGAGATCACCTTCAAACAGGTGATGCCTCTGGAGGCAGGGGAATATATGCTGTGTCTGGGCTGCACCGGATATAAAGACGGCGATTTTACCGTATTTCATCGTCTTTACGATGTGTGTAACCTGACCGTGATCACAGATAAGAAAGCAGTGGGATATTTTGATCTGTTTTCCAAAGTATCTGTGAAATAAGTGGAGGAACGACTATGGCGGAGTTGAATTTAGATTATTATACGGCGAAGGATCATTATTCCGATGGGGATATCGAGGAAACACTTCTGAAAATGGCGCAGGAAGGAAAATCTTTTGATGACCTGCCGGAGGAAGAGGTGAGTTTTCCAATGGTCTACCATTTTTCAGGGCTGCGGGAGAACATCTTAAACTGGTACCCTCTGAAAAAGGCGGATTCCGTTCTTGAAATCGGAGCCGGATGCGGAGCCATTACCGGAATGCTTTGCCGCAAGGCCGGTCATGTGACTTCCGTGGAGCTTTCCAAACGTCGGGCAGATATCAATTATGCGAGAAACAGGGATAAGGAAAATCTGACGATCATGGTTGGAAACCTGAATGACATGACTTTTCCGGAAAAATTCGACTATGTGGTAGTAAACGGTGTGCTTGAGTATGCCATGAGCTTTACCGAGGGAAAAACTCCTTACGAGACATTTCTTCAGCGGATGGGCGCTTATCTGAAGCCTGAGGGAAGACTTCTGATTGCCATTGAGAACAGACTGGGACTGAAGTACTTTGCCGGAGCACCGGAGGATCACACAGATCTTCATTTTTTCGGGATCAACGGATATCCGGGAAATCAGTCTGTGCGCACCTTTTCCAAGAATGAACTGGGAGAGCTGCTGGAAAACAGCGGCTTTCCTTTTCTGCGCTTTTACTACCCGTATCCGGATTATAAATTTCCGACAGAGATTTTTACAGATGAGAGCCTTTATACCAATTCCTACGGAAGAAGCTATCCTGTATACACAGATAAGACAGCAGATCTTTTTGCAGAAAGTGAAGGCGTAAAGGCCTTCGAAAAAGAGAAGATCCTGGACAGCTTTGTGAATTCTTTTCTTGTGGAGGCAGGACGTACCGAAAACCGGGACCCGGAGGAAATCCTTTATGTGAAGCTGAACCAGGAGCGAAAAGAAAAGTTCCGTCTTCTGACCAGGATCGTCCGTGAGAACGGAGAGGTCCGTGCGGAAAAAGAGGCTATGGTGTCCCAGGCTGAGGAATTTGTGGAAAAACTGGAAAAAACCGGAACAGAGAGTACCGGATCCGATAAATACAAGAATCTTCCCTGCAGGGCAGAAAACGGAAAGATCTCTTATCCGCTCCTTACCGGAAAAACTCTTCACCAGGAAATAGCAGAGCTTGCCCGTAAAGAAGATCTTGAAGAGATCAAGGCCATTCTTAAAAAATTCTATCAGGAATTTTTCGGGGCTCGTCAGGCTGTGGATTAC
>OHAC01002026.1_pt1 | contig 17080 bp, 12 predicted proteins | sample 1577051 | NCBI WGS metagenome assembly OHAC01 (sample SAMEA3541499, study PRJEB24748) | human gut metagenome | biome: human gut; feature: human-associated habitat; material: faeces | place: China | collected 2012 | reverse complement strand
AAAGTAGCGATTTACGCAGTAAATCAGCGGATTTCGAATATTTGGAGGATTGCGGGAGCAGCGTAGCTGTGTAGCAATCCGGGTATGAAAATCAAATGCTCCGCGGTTTTTTGCGGAGCATTTGAAGTTTCGGGAATGCAGACTTTGAAACAGCGTCTGAGCAGAAAATGCAGGAGGTAGCATATGGAAAAGAAAAGAGCAAAATGGGGGCTGATTTTTTGTCTGCCGTTTATTCTTACTTTTTTGGTCTTTCAGTTATATCCGATCATTTACAGCTTTTATCTGAGCCTGACCTTTCAGGAAAACAGCCGGAATTTTGTTTTTGTAGGTTTTGATAACTATAAGGATCTGATCAATGACAAGACTTTCTGGAAGAGTGTGGGAAATACATGGAAAATATGGCTGATGAACTTTATTCCGCAGCTTATCTTCGGACTGGTGCTCGCAATTTTACTGACCCAGTATAAGATAAAGGGAGCCGGATTTTTCCGGGCAGTTTTTTACTTACCGAACCTGATTACAGTTGCCTCCATGGGAGTATTGTTCCTTGCACTTTTTGACTGGCAGACCGGAAGCGTGAATAATGCGCTGGTGGATCTCGGGATTCTCAAGGAAAAGGTGAACTGGATGAGCAGTCCTTCCTTTGCACAGGGAATCACAGCCTTTATCCAGTGGCTGATGTGGTTTGGCTATTCTTCTATTTTACTGACGGCCGGAATTGCCGCCATACCGGAGGAAGTGATTGAATCTTCTGTGATAGATGGAGCTAATGCATGGAAACGCCTGACAAAGATTACGCTTCCCCTTTTAAAACCGACCATGCTCTATGTAATGGTAACATCATTGATCGGAGGAATGCAGATTTTTGATATTCCGATGACTCTGACCAAGGGTTCCGGAGAGCCGTCCAAGTCCCTGATGACGATGGTTCTGTACCTCTACAATATGGCTTTCAAAAATAATGATCTTCCCTACGGAGCAACGATTTCCTATGGAATCTTTGTTATTATCATTTTCTTCTCTCTGATATTCTTTAAAGTGATCTATGGAAAGGAGGAGAAATCCGCATGAAAAAGTTTAAAATTTCGCAAGTATTTATTTATCTGCTTCTGATTTTGCTGACATTGATCTGCGTTGTGCCTTTTTACATTATGGTGATCAATGCGACGCACAGTACAAACGAATTGTATGCAGGACTGAGTGTTGTACCCGGAAAGTATCTGCTGGACAACCTGCGGAATATGCTTTCCATGGTAAATATGCCGCGGGGCTTTTTAAACAGCGCGATCGTATCGTTTTCATCGACCTTTTTGTCAATCTATTTTGGTGCGATGACGGCATTCGGCCTGTTTGAGTATAAATTCAAACTGAAAAAAGTGATTTATGTTATTTTGATGGTTTCCATGATGGTTCCCGGACAGCTTGGAATCATTGGTTTATTTAAGCTTTGCAACAATCTGGGACTTCTCAATACTTACTGGCCGCTGGTTCTGCCATGTATTGCAAATTCCAGTACGATTTTCTTCATCCTTCAGTATCTGCAGTCGTCCATGAGTGAGGAACTGCTTGATTCTGCAAGAATAGACGGCGCGGGCGAAGTCAAAATTTTCCATTCCTTTATTCTGCCGCTGTCGAAACCGGCGCTTTCCACGATGGTTATTTTTAACTTTGTTTCCTATTGGAATAACTTTTTCAACCCGATGATTCTTCTGTTTGATGATAAAAAATTTACAGTTCCCCTGCTGATCAACAATCTGAACAGTGGAATGCTTCAGGATCTCGGCGCAAAGTATTCTGCAATTGCCATTTCGATCGTTCCGATTATTTTGGTTTACTGTCTGATTTCCAAACGTCTGACAAGCGGAATGATGGCTGGCGCAATCAAGAGCTGAGAAAGGAAGAAAGTTATGGGATTTCCGAAAAATTTTGTCTGGGGTGTTGCGAGCTCTTCTTATCAGGTGGAAGGGGCCTGGAACCGGGATGGAAAAGGACTCTCGGTCTGGGATACTTATGTGCATGAACCGGGGCATATTCAGAACCAGGACACCGGAGATACGGCCTGCGATCAGTATGGTTATATAAAAGAAGATATCGCTCTTATGGCTGAAATGCAGATAAAGGCCTATCGTTTTTCCATCAGCTGGCCGAGAGTTATGCCGGAGGGAACTGGAAGAATCAATCAAAAAGGTCTGGATTATTATGACCGACTGACCGATCAGCTTCTGGAAAACGGAATTACGCCCTATATCACCTTATTTCACTGGGATCTGCCCTATCAGCTTTATACAAAGGGCGGATGGATGAATCGTGATATTACCGATTATTTTGCAGCCTATGCCGAAACGGTCGTAAATCGTTTGTCCGACCGGGTGAAATACTGGATCACGGAAAATGAACCCCAGTGTTATATCGGGGCGGCGCTTGCCTCCGGAGAGCATGCTCCGGGTCTGAAGCTTGGAAAAAAAGAGTTATTTCTGGCAGCACATCATTCCCTGCTGGCACATGGAAAAGCTGTGGAGGCAATCCGAAGCTGTGCAAAACAGGCCCCCGTTATCGGTTACGCACCGGCTTCCTGGCATCTCTGGTCTCCGGTAACGGAAAAAGCGGAAGACATCGAGGCCTGCCGGAGGATGACATTTGCTGCCGGAGAAGAGCCGATCAGCGGGACTTCCTGGTGGCTGGATCCGGTTTGTTTTGGGCACTATCCGGATACAACAGGATATTCTTATGAACCATATCTTCTGGAAAAAACGGCGGAGGACATGAAAATCATTTCGCAGCCCATTGATTTTATAGGAATGAATGTGTATCAGACCTACCGTGGAAAAGCAGGAGAGGACGGAACGTGTATTACAATTCCGAATGATCCCGGATATGCACGAACGAATGCCGAATGGCCAGTGACACCGGAAGCACTGTACTGGGGACCAAAATTTTATGAAGAGCGATATCATAAGAAATTGTATATCACAGAAAATGGTCTTTCCAATCAGGATTGGATTTTCCTTGACGGTCAGGTTCATGATCCGCAACGGATTGATTTTCTCCACAGGTATCTTTATCAGCTGAAACGGGCGGTCGAGGAAGGAATTTCCGTGGAAGGATATTTTCACTGGACTCTGACAGATAATTTTGAGTGGACCAGCGGTTATAACAATCGTTTTGGACTGGTATATACCGATTTCAAAAACCAGAACCGCATCATAAAAGATTCCGGAAAATGGTACAGACAGGTGATTGAGACAAACGGAGAAATAATTAAATAAATTGGAGGCTTGCATATGAACCCATTATTATCAAGTCAGTATTACATTCCCGATGTGGAAGCGAGAGTTGATCAGGACGGAACCATTTATTTATATGGTTCCAAAGATATTGTGAACGACGATGATTATTGCAGTAACGAATATCAGGTATTTTATTCTAAAGATATGGTTTACTGGGAGGCGGGGGCGATCAGTTTTTCTACAGAGCAGATGCAGGAAAAAACAGATATCCGGCTGTATGCGCCCGACTGTATCAAAAAAGATGGAAAATATTATCTTTTGTATTGTCTGGCAGATGGAGCGGAGGGAATTGCAGAAAGTGAAAGTCCTCTTGGACCGTTTACGGACAGAGGAATTATTAAGGAAGCCCATGGCATCGATCCCAGCGCTCTGGTTGAAAAAGATAAGGTCTATTATTTCTGGGGCCAGATGGGGCTCCATGGAGCAGAGCTGGATCTCGAAACTGGTAAAATCAGGGAAGAGACACATAAGACCAATCTTCTGACCCAGGATGAAGATGGCTTTCACGAAGGTTCATCGATTCGCAAAATCAATGGAAAATATTATATGGTATATGCAGATATATCAAGAGGCAGACCTACCTGTCTGGGCTATGCGATCAGTGATAACCCGCTTGGACCTTATGAAAAAAAGGGAATCATCATTGATAATACCGGTTGTGATCCTTCCTCCTGGAACGACCATGGATCTATTCAGAAAATTGGCGAAGACTATTATGTGTTTTATCACAGATCTACGCATAACAGTGTATATAGCAGACGCGTCTGTGCAGAGAAGATACAGATCAATGAAGATGGAACCATTGATGAAGTGGAGATGACAACGCAGGGAGCAGAATCACATATTCCAGAAACAAGAGTTTTAACTGCATCAGCTTTTTGCAAGATCAATGGAAAAGCATACTTGGAAAATTATACGTCGGCAACAGAGTCATACGAATTTCTGACAAATATTCATAATGGTGACGGAGCATATATTAAGTATTATTTATTTGAAGGGAAAACAGATAAAATTCAGGTAAAGGCTTCCAATACGGGTCTTGTTTCACAGATTCTGGTACATCTGGATGGTCCGGATGGAGAAGTGGTTGCAGAAATTCAAATAAGAAAAAGTAAAGGGAATTATGATTTTGCGGAATATGAGGCTCCATTAAAACGGAGCATGGAGGGCAGACACAGCGTTTACTTTGAGTTTGCCGGAAGCAGTGGAAAACTGATGAATGTAAAAGAATTTTGTTTTAAATAGTAAAGAGGAGCAACAGTTCCAGAGACAATTATTGTCTTCGAGGCTGTTGCTCCTTTTATAAAATTATTTGTAACCGTTCAGAGTCAAGCAGATTTTCAGGAAAAAGTGTCAGTCCTGCTTGCAGAAACAGACACTTTTGAATGGAAATCTATTTGGCGAGAAGCCACAACGAAATAAAGCGAAATGGAATTGAGGTGCAGCTCTGAATAATTACGATTATTTGATTTTAGCCCTTCTGCTTATGCCTTTGCTTCGAAGAAGCCTGGTGTAAGCAGTTTTCTGTTTTTTCGGTACGGAAACGGTGAGCTTTTTCGGAGTTCCGATGAAAGCTTTGGTGCCGATGGTTTTGCTGGTGAGGCTGGCGGTCCGGATAGTGAGGAATGTCAGCTTTTTGCAAGCATAGAAGGCACTTTTTCCGATGCTTGTGGTGGCTGCAGGAATCGTGAGTTTCTTTAAAGCCGTGCAGCGGTAGAAGGCGTAGGCGCCGATGTTTTTGACAGAGCCTCCAAGGGTTATGCTGCTGAGCTTGCTGCAGTTGGAGAAAGCTTTCTGACCGATGGTGGTGACATTGCTTCCCACAGTAACTTTCGTGACGGTGGCATTATTCCGGAAAGCGGCGGAGGCAATGGAGGTTACTTTGAAAGGATAGCCTTTCAGAGTTACGGTCTTTGGAATGACGACCGCTTTCGCTCCTTTTTTCGGTGCTTTAAAGGCGACGGTTCTGGTACCCGTAACGAGATATTTGCTGCCGGAGGCATGGGTCAGAGTCTGACCTTTTTTCGGCCGGGTATTTGTAGATGGCGTTTCAGGAACCGGAGTTCCGTCTGCGGAAGTAATGAGGAAGGTTGTTTTGAGTGTTCCTTTGTATACACCTTTTCCAGTAACAATGATCGTGCCTGTTCCGGGATTGATATTGTTTTTATAGGAAAGGGTGTAATCGCTGCCTTCACTTAAGGTGTTTCCATCACAGGTGACAGTCACTGCAGGACGGATTTCGGACCCGGTAAAGCGGCATCGTTTATCGTAGAGAATGATTTTAGCATGCCTGTCCAGCTGAGAGTGATCGGTATAATCCGCCTTCCGGTCAGAAGCACTTACATAGAACTGAATGAACCCACCGCCTATATAGGCGTTATCTTCCAGGCGACAAAAATCGTAACTGAGATTTACATATCCTTCAGAGATACCGGTGACTTTTCCACCAGGAGTGACTGTGGCAATGGAAGGATCCTCCGATTTCCAGGTCAGGACATAACCTTCTTCCTTTTTACTATAAGAATAGGGATAAAAGCCTGACAGACTCTGTCCTTTTCTGATGGTGATTGCGCCCTGGGTCAGGGTGTAATCAGAAGATTTTCCTGGCAGAGAAAAAGCGGATCCGGAATAGCTGAGAAAGAATGGCTTTCCATTTCGGATAACAATCGAATTGGTAGCGATGATTCCATTGGGCTTTGCGTATTCGGTGCCGACCCAGCCATCCCGATAACATTCATCGTTGATCATCTGATCTTTTCGCTCCGGGTTTTCGTCATACTCCCATCCATCACGGGTACCGTTGGGAGACTCAGAATAACGAAGAACCGCAGGGTAGGAAATACCCTCTGCAGAGCCAAAATACTGCACGGAACAGCCATGTACCTGACTTCCCGGAATTCCATTTTCAAGGTATAGAAAACGGCCATCTTTGTAAAAAATCCCGCTTCCGTTATTGATGTACTGGAAAGGAATTCCGTCATAGTAGGGGCAGACCCCATCGATGAGATCGAAAAAATACCACTTGGAGATTAAGGTTTTGTCTTTGCATTGATACCTGTCGAAAAGCGGATCAAAGAGGTACCAGTCATCTCCGAGCCAGGCCATGACCCAGGCGTGACCGTCTGCATGGCTTAAGACTCCAAGGGTCATATTTTTCTGCATGTTTCCGATCCATCCGGTGCAGTCCACAGCAGAAATACCGGCAAAGCGCATCAGCGCTGTCATAAGCATGCTGTATCCCTGACAGTCGCCTCTGCGGCTGTAAAATACGTCGATTGGAAAACTGGAGACGGTGGTGTCGTAAGTGATATTTGTTTTGACCCACCGGGCGATGGCGTTGGCTTTTTGGGAAGGGGAAGTGAGCCCCTTGGTAATGGTATCGCTCAGGTTTTGCAGGACTTCCCGGTCAGCATCGGAAGTGAACCAGTTTGTGAGGGCAAAATCCGGGTATTTTTGCCGGTAGATTTCATCAATATAATTCCAGGAAGCAGAAGTAAGCTTAGGTGTGATTTTGTAGCAGGGGTCCGAATCCTTATAGGAAGCAGCCTGGCTGTTTCCGGGCATCCATACGGCAAAGAGAACTGCCAGTAGGAAAAGGACAGCAAAGAGGTTTGTTTTCTTTTTCATAATTTCTCGCTCCTTTTGGTAAAAATTTCTTCTGGAGATTATCCTAACAAAGGGAGCGGGAAATGTAAATGGAAGGAAAAAAATTTGTACAAAATGTGCAGGAGAATGTCAAAAATGTGCAGAAGAGGTGCTGTTTTATATTCCGCAGGTATTCTGAACAGATGAAAATAAAATGGTAACTGTTCAGAGCCAAGCAGATTTTCATGAAAAGTGTGAGTCATGCTTGCATGAACGAACACTTTTTCTTGGAAATCTATTTGGCGGATACGCCACACCGACGAAATGCATAGCATTTTGGAGGTGGTTCTGAACAGTTACTCTAATTTTTTCTTTCTTCTTTTCTTTATTTGCTGCATTCGCAGCCTTAGAAATTTCCAATGCGAAAAATCAATCAAAACAGAGGAGGTTCTAAGGCAGAAAAGGCAGAACCTCCCTGGCAGTATGGCTGTGTGCCAGAACTTAAAACAGGAGGTAGAAAATGAAAGAAAACAGAAAAACAAAAGCATCGGGGGAACCTGCCTATGATAAGAAATGAGACACAGGCAGTTCTTCGAGCAGCAGGGAAACAGGGATCAGCGTATGACCAGTCCTTAAAAACGGTATGGATGAATAAGGAAGTATTGATTCCGCTTCTTCAGATGTTGATTCCGGAGTATCAGGGATGCAGCCAGGAAGAAATTCTCAAATACCTGGATCAGGAATCCGTTACCGGGATGGATCCGGTCGGAGATTTGCCGGATGTTGGTTCTGATATTCGGATCAGGCAGGAAAGCAGCGAGCTGTCTTCCATAGCGGATAAGACGGTTCGCTTTGATATTCGGTTTAAAGCATTGAATCCCAGGCTTACCAGGGAACCGATCCGTGTGAACCTGCATTTTGATTTGGAGGGACAGCTGAGCTACCGGCCGGGAAGTCCATCCTATCCCATTATAAAGAGGGCAGTTTATTATGTGGCCAGAGATCTTTCTTCACAGCTGGGAGTTCTCACCCATACAACGGATTATGCTGCTTTGGAAAAGTGCTATTCGATATGGATCTGTACGGAGGATATTCCGATAAAACTCCAGAATACAGTAACGGAATATTCATTCCGGAAGCAGGATCTCATCGGAGTTTGCGAGGAAAAGGAAGAAGATTATGACCTTATGACGGTTGTGATTATTCGCAGAGGCAAAGAAGCAGACGGAAAAGAAATCTTCGATTATCTGGAAAGTGTTTTTTCCGGGAACTTGGAGAAGCTAGCTGCCTATTCAAAAATACACTGGTCTGAATCATTTCGGGAGGAGGTAAAAACCATGACAGGATTTGGAGACGTTATTTTTAGAGATGCCATGCAGCGTGGCTTGGAACAGGGCATGCAGAAAGGAATTCAGAAAGGAATTCAGAAAGAGCGCCAGAAGAGTATTCAGATTTTGCTTCATGCATATAAAAAATTTCATTACGCAGAGAGCGATCTTGTAGAAGTCTTGATGGAAGGCTATCAGATGACGGAAACAGAAGCAAAACAGATGATTGCGGAAATGCGAGAAGTGGACAGAATCTCCTGAATACAGAACAGTTTCGGTTTCTTACTTTACAGAATATTTTGGATGTTGTACACTGTTATCTGAAGATATCAGAGTCAAACAGACACAAAATCCGATGCAAGCTTGCTTGCAAGAGGATTTTTGTCCAGTTGACCCTTGACTCATATGAAAGTGCTTGATACAAAAGAAGAAACCGCATGGATTCCTGCGGCATCAGGGGGAAGTTATGGATAAATGTGTCATACAAAAGTACAAAACAGGAGAAATCCGAAGTGTCCGGGAAGAAGAAAAGGAGCGGTGGCTATTTTCAGTAACTGATATTCTGCGTGTGTTGGAAGTCTCGACAAACCCCAGCCGCTACTGGAGTGATTTTAAAAGAAAATTGCGGAAAAAAGGAGAATTGGCATCTTCTTCTTTCAGTCTTACGAATGTCGTATCACTGAAACTCCCGGCGTCTGATCAGAAAAGCTACCAGACCGATATGGTGGATTTGGAAGAGCTGACAAAACTGCTTCCTCTGCTTCACAGCAGTGGAAAAGAAGAGTTCCTGACCTGGATTTTAAGTATTGGAAGAGAAGAAATGCCAAAAGAGCAGGAAGAAGTGATCTGGCCCGTTCTTCCGCTTCTGAATTCCTCTTTCCTTCCAGGAAAAGGAAAAGAAACCGTAGAAAAATTCGAACATCCGGATCTTCGGAGAATTGCCCAGGCAGAGCTCTTTTATTTCTCCGGAGAAGCAGAAAAATGCAGAGATATTACAGAAAACTATCTGGAAAACAGAAATCTTTCCATCCGGCTTTCTGCCTGCATGATGTATTCCTTTGCCAATTTTACGCTGGGAAACGCAGAAGCCGCTCGGGACGGTTTCCGGAGGATACAGGAGGCACTGGCCATTGTGATGGCCCAGAATGGGAAAAAAGAACTCCAGGCAAACTGCGTTTTTTCCGTTTATGTGGCCTGTGTGCTGGTGCATCTTCCGACAGATGACCTGCCGCCTCTTCGGGATTATGTCCGGTATTTACCTGCAGGGCTGCGGATTTTTGCAGCTTATCTTATGGCTCATAAGCTTTATCTGGAAGAAAAATATGAGCGGGCCCTGGGAATTCTGGATGCGACGGTATTATCCATCCGTGATCCCTATCCCATTCCTGAAATTTATGTCAACTGCGTGATCGCCATGTGCCGGATCAAACTCAAAGAGATCGAAGAGGCCAGGGAGGCCTTTATGACTGCCTGGGAGATAGCGAGACCGGATGGCCTTCTGGAGGCCTTCATCGAGCATCACGGCCTTTTGCAGGGCGTGATGGAAGCCTGCCTGAAAAAGACCGAACCGGAAGCCTACAAATCCCTTACAAAAGGAATCATCAATTTCAGTCGTGGCTGGATGAAGCTTCATAACAAAGAGTCCGAGCGGAACATAACAGATGCACTGACACCGCAGGAATTTGCCATTGCCATGCTGGCCTGCCGGGACTGGACAAATCAGGAGATCGCAGACTGTCTGGGAATCTCAGTTAATACCGTGAAACACATCATTTCCGATATTCTCTCGATTCTCCATGTCAACAGCAGAAAAGAACTGCTGCAATTTGTAAATAAGTAAAAGACAGAGAAAAGCCGTGATTTTCAGTCTTACGAATATCGTAAAACTGGATCTATAAAAAAAGATAAAAAGACCAAAAGTGCCTTGCCTGGCAGTCCGGGCAGGGCACTTTTTTCTGCTTTCAAGAGGGTTTCTGGTGAGTAAAAAAAATAATATAATATTCTTAAGAACTGTCAGATAATGGAAAAATCATATGAGGGAGGAAGCAATATGAAGAAAAAGCAACGGCAATTTCTGGCTATGCTTCTGGTTCTGGCCATGCTGGTAACGACCATTGGAGGCACAGGGGTGGGCGAAACCTTTGTGCGGGCAGCAGAACTGGAAGAAACAAAGGAAGAAAGCAATAAAAGCGCCGAGACAGAGACGGAGGAAGATCTCCGCACGATGGAGACAGCCGCGAAAGAACTGAAAGAACAGGTAGCAGAAAGACTGAACGCAACAGCAAAAGAGCTGTACGGCATCGATAACTTCTGTGATATGATTGCAGATGAGACTATCGCAGAAGATCCGGAAACACTGCTGGCCTACCTCGAAGAAAAAGGACATCCGGCTCTGACCATGGAACCGATGATGTAATGATGCAAGGGAGAAAAGATCATGGATTTCATGCTTGCATGGAAATCCATGAGTTTGGATCCCGCAAAAATATGAGAAAGTAGCCCGACAGGGCGGATTTCGAATATTTTCAGATTGTGAGAGCATGAAATGCAAAGCAATCTGGAGCATCATGCTTGAAACGGCGATTAACGACAGAATCATCTTAAAAAAGTAACAAATATCGGCTTTCTGACTTTATGCGGATTGTCCGGAAAGCCGAATTTTATAATTTATTGTTAAATAATTGATTTTTACAGGCTGCTGTTGTAAAATAGAAGTAATGTTTTTATAACAGTCTAAAAAGCATGAAGGAGGATTTTTAGAAATGCCATTTACAGCAAAATCAGGAAAATTCAATGCCAGCATCAACACTGTTGAGTTTGGTACTGGCGATAAAGCAGTGAAAATCGGAGGCGAGAATGTATTCCCGCTGTATTCTTTTGATGCTGCAATCGAAAATGCACCGAAGGTAGGTATCGAGATCACAGATTTCGGTATGGAACATGAGCCGGAGTGCATCAAAAAATATTATGAAGGTTGTGCTACTCTGGCAGATATGGCCAGAAAAGCAGCTTCTATGGAAGGTGTAGACTTTTTAAGTTTCCGTATGGAAGGCGGAGATCCAAACGGAGCAAACAAATCTACAGAAGAACTGATTGGTGAACTGAAAGAGATCGCAGATGCAGTTGATCTTCCACTTGTAGTATGCGGATGTAAAAATGTTGAGAAAGACGCAGAACTGTTCTCTAAAGCGGCAGAAGCCCTGAACGGTAAAAATGCAGTTATCCTCTCAGCAAAAGAAGAAAATTACAAGACAGTAGGTGCAGCAGCAGGCCTGGCTTACAAACAGGTAGTAGGTGCTGAATCAGCCGTTGATATCAACCTGGCTAAACAGCTTAACGTACTGATCTCTCAGCTTGGCGTTGACAGTAAGAGTGTCGTTATGAACGTAGGTACTGCAGCAGTTGGATACGGTTTTGAGTATGTTATCTCTACTATGGACCGTGTAAAAGCAGCAGCTCTGCAGCAGGGCGATGCAAATCTGCAGATGCCGATCATTACTCCGGTAGCATCTGAGGCTTGGGGTGTAAAAGAAGCTATGGCTTCTGAAACAGATGCTCCTGAATGGGGCTCACAGGAAGAACGTGGAATCGATATGGAAGTAGAAACTGCAATGGCAGTTATCGCTGCAGGTTCCAATGCGGTAATCCTGAAACATCCGGAATCCATCAAGACCATTTCTGGTCTGATGAAAGAATTAGTCTAAGAGCTGCGTTAAGGAGGAGATGTAATTATGGCACTTAAAGGTCTTGATATTTTTAAATTATCACCAAAGAAAAACTGTAAAGAATGTGGATGCCCGACATGTATGGCATTCTCTATGAAAGTTGCACAGGGTGCAGTTGATATCGCTGCTTGTCCTTATTTCGCACCGGAAGCACTGGCTAAACTTTCAGCAGCTACCGAGCCGCCAATGAAAACGATCAAAGTTGGTGCAGGCGATGCAGAGCTGTCTTTGGGCGGCGAAACCGTTCTGTTCCGTCATGAAAAAACATTCGTAAGCAGAACAAGATATGCAATGTCTCTTTGCACATGCATGGATGATGAGACAGTTGCACAGAAACTTGAGGACATTAAAAAAGTTGATTATGAACGTATCGGCGAGCGTATGTTCGTTGAGATGGTATATGTAAATTACAGTGCAGATGGCAAACAGGATTATGTTGAGCTGGTGAAAAAAGCAGCAGAGACAGGACGTATCCTGATCCTTGACTGTAAGGATGCAGAAATTGCAAAAGCAGCACTGGAAGTATGCAAAGATGGAAAACCGATCCTGAATGGTGCAGATGCTTCCAACTACGAAGCAATGAACGCTGTTGCCACAGCAGCAGGTGTTGTACTTGGCGTAAGCGGAGCAGATCTGTCTGAAATCCACGATACAGTAGAAAAGCTGGAAGGTCTTGGAAACAAGAATCTGGTGATCGATGTAACCGGAGCAGACGTAAAAGAGACATTCAAAAATGCAGTTCAGATCCGTAAGGCAGCAATCAAAGACGGTGACAGAACATTCGGATATCCTTCTATTGTAAATCTGCACACGATCGCAGCAGGTGATCTTCACAAACAGGCAGCACTGCTGTCCCTGTTCACAATGAAATATGGTTCCGTAATCGTTGCAGAACATATCGGTTATGCAGAAGCTCTGCCTCTGTATGGTCTGCGTCAGAACCTGTTCACCGATCCTCAGAAGCCAATGAAAGTGGAACCGGGCGTCTATCCTCTGAACGGAGCAGATGAAAACTCTGTATGCCTGACAACCGTAGACTTCGCACTGACTTACTTCCTGGTTTCCGGAGAGCTGGAACGTTCCGGTGTACCGGTAAACCTGATTATCAATGATGCTGGCGGTCTTTCCGTACTGACATCATGGGCTGCTGGTAAATTCTCTTCTTCTTCTATCGCCAAGTTCTTCCAGGAACAGGATATCGAAGGAAAGATTAAGAGCAGAAAACTGATCATCCCTGGTAAAGTAGCTGTCCTGAAGGGCGAGCTGGAAGCAAAAATGCCGGGCTGGGAGATCATCATTGCTCCAAACGAAGCAGTTCAGCTTGTTAAGTTCATGAAAGACTTTGCATAAACTAAATATACAAGCAAAAGGAGAACAAAATAATGGGAAAATTCATTACAATCGGAGAAAGACTTTCAACAACAGCTCCAGCAGTAAATAAAGCGTTTCTGGAAAGAGATCCGGAACCGATCTTAAAAAGAGCAAAACAGCAGCTGGATGCAGGAGCTACATATCTGGATGTAAACATCGGACCGGCAGAAGGATATGGCCCGGATCTGATGAAATGGGCAGTTGAATTGCTGCAGGGTGAATTTGACAACGTACCTCTGGCACTGGATACATCCAATAAAGCAGCCATCGAAGCCGGTATCGCTGTATACAACCGTTCTAAAGGAAAACCGATCGTAAACTCTGCAGATGCTGCAGGAAGAATCGAAAACATCGACCTTGCAGCTGCAAACGATGCGATCGTTATTGCACTGTGTAACGGCGAAGGTATTGCAAAAGACAACGATGAGCGTATGGGTTACTGCCAGATGCTTCTGGAAAGAGGTCTGGAACATGGTATGGAAGCAGAAGATCTGTGGTTCGATCCGCTCTTCCTGGTAGTAAAAGGTATGCAGGACAAACAGATGCAGGTTCTGGAATGTATCAAGATGTTCTCTGATATGGGTCTGAATTCTACAGGTGGTCTGTCCAATAACTCCAACGGTATGCCGAAAGCAATCCGTCCGATCATGGATTCTGCCCTGGTTGCAATGGCTATGATGCAGGGTCTGACTTCTGCAATCGTTAACCCGAACGACCTGCGTCTGATGGAAACCATCAAATCCTGTGATGTATTCAAAGGCAATACTCTGTATGCTGACTCCTATCTGGAGATCTAATAAATGTATAAGGTTACTTTTAAGTTTGAAAACAGCGAAGATGTCACAGTCTTCGCTGCTTTCGGTGAGAGCCTTCTTGAGGTAGCGAGAAAAACAAATGTAGCTATCGATGCACCTTGTTCAGGAAATGCATCTTGCGGAAAATGCAGAGTAAAACTCGTAGAGGGAGAATTGGATTCCAAACAGACGAGACACATCAGTGATGAAGAATATGCACAGGGATGGCGTCTGGCATGCTGCAGCAAAATAAATGCGGATGTTGCTGTAATGGTGCCAGATATTGCTTCTGCATATCGCAGCCGTATGAAAGTTGCGGATCTGTCATCACCGGATGAAGTAAAAATCTTTGATAATATTAAGCAATCTATTACAGAAGCAGGTATCGAACTCAAAAATAATCTTGAAAGCATTCATGTTAAAATGGATGTACCAACTCTGGATGACACTATGCCGGACAACGAGCGTCTGACAAGAGCCATCCGTGAAATTACCGGAATGCAGCGTGTGAAGCTTCCATATTCTGTGATCCATAAAATGGCACAGGTACTGCGTGAACACAATTTTGATGTAAACGTTGTGATCCGAAAAACAGAAAAAGACATTTTTGTCTATGACATCTGCGGTGCGGATGAAACACCGGTCATTGCAGGACTTGCAATCGATATCGGTACAACAACCGTATCTGCGATCATCATAGATATGACAGATGGAAAGATCCTTGCAAAAGGCTCCAGTGGTAACGGTCAGATCCGCTATGGCGCAGATGTTATCAACCGTATCATCGAATCCCGCAAGCCGGGAGGACAGGACAAACTTCAGAAAGCCATCATTGAAGAGACCATCAATCCACTGGTACAGACGATGTGCCGTCAGGCAAAGATCAGCCCGATGAGCATTTACCGTATGTCGGTCGCAGCGAACACCACGATGAACCATCTTCTGATCGGTGTCGATGCGGATCCGGTTCGTATGGAGCCGTATATCCCGACATTCTTTAAGACGAACTCAATTTTTGCAGGAGATATCGGCATCAAGGTAAACCCGGATGCACACATCATCCTTGCACCGAATATCGGCAGTTATGTCGGCGGAGATATCACAGCAGGGGCATTTGTGACGATGCTGTGGAATCAGGAGCCGTTCTCTTTGTTTATCGACCTTGGTACAAATGGTGAAATCGTATTTGGCAATTCAGACTTTATGTTCAGCTGTGCATGTTCCGCAGGACCTGCCTTTGAAGGCGGAGATATCAGCTGCGGTATGCGGGCGACCGATGGTGCGATCGAGGCATGTACGATCGATGCAGAAACGATGGAGCCGAAGCTGAAGATCGTTGGCGGGGAAGGCACAAAACCGGTTGGTATCTGTGGTTCTGGTATCATTGACATTATCAGTGAGCTGTTCCGCTGCAAGATCATCAATCCAAAAGGAAAATTTGTCAGAGAAGGCCGCCGCGTGAAACGCGATGCAGACGGAATGGGCAGCTATGTGCTGGCATTTGAAGGCGAAGAAGCAGGATCGAGCAAAGATGTAGAAATCACAGAAGTGGATATCGACAGCTTTATCCGTGCGAAAGGAGCTATTTTCTCTGCAATCCGCACCATGCTTTCTTACTGTGACTTTGATATCTCTATGATCGAGAATGTCTATGTTGCAGGTGGTATCGGAAGCGGTATCAACATGGCAAATGCGATCAATATCGGAATGTTCCCGGATATTCCGGTTGAAATGTATCATTATGTAGGAAATACATCACTGGCAGGTGCGTATGCGATGCTCTGTTCTACCGAATCCGAGCGAAAAGTATATGATCTTGCCGCTAATATGACATATATTGAACTCAGTACGATTCCGCAGTATATGGATGAATTTGTAGGGGCATGTTTCCTGCCGCATACAGATGCATCCCTGTTTCCGAATCGGTAAAATTCAAGTCGAACGTATGTGAGACGGAAGATAAATGCGGCATCAAAAGGAGAATTTTATGCAGGTAAGATACGAAAAAGATAATAAAGAAAGAATTCCTTTTGAACATTATCTGGAGGAATTTGCAGCAATCGATCCAAAAGAGGCCGCAGCCAGGGTGGGAGTACCCTGGCATGAAGAGACACAGGAATTTGAAGTGCGAATGATGCAGAAAGCATTTCTTGTAAAATGGCCGGAATGTACCATCCGAAAGGCAAATCCGTTTGATGAAGGATATGGAGCCATGGAGGATGGCGTTCCGCCAAAGATCATGGTGATCCGTTTTCTTACAAGAGGTGTGCAATCAGAAAGCACCGGAAAGTTTCTGACTTATCGGGAAGTGCCGCATGGAGAAGTTTATTACCGTCAGTTTAACGGAAGATGTATGATGCGGCTTGCTTTTTCTTATGGAAATAAATTGCAGGAATTTAAAAACAAAATGGAAGCACTGGGGGCAGTAAATTGCGGACACGGTGATGCGGGATACGAGTTTGAATTTATCAACGGGCATCGCGTACAGTTTTTGCTGTGGGCAGGAGATGAGGAATTTCCACCATCCTCCCAGATTCTGTTTTCAGACAATTTCCCGCTGTCCTTTGAAGCAGAGGATCTGGCAGTTGTCGGGGATATTGCGATCGGGACATTAAAGAAAATGAAGGAGGATTTTACAATGGGATTTTCAACGGTACCATGTAATGAATTTGTAGAAGTTCTGGCTTCCAAAGCACCGGTTCCGGGCGGCGGCGGTGCATCTGCACTGGTTGGTGCGATCGGCACAGCTCTTGGAAATATGGTCGGAAGCCTGACAGTCGGAAAGAAAAAATATGCGGATGTAGAAGAAGAAATGCAGGAGTTAAAAGCAAAATGTGATGTTCTTCAGAAAGAGCTGCTGACTCTGGTAGAGAAAGATGCAGAAGTATTTGAGCCACTTTCCAAGGCATATGGCATGCCGAGAGAAACGGAAGAAGAGAAAGCAGAGAAAGCACGCGTTATGGAGATCGTGCTGAAAGATGCATGCTCTG
>OHAC01002021.1_pt1 | contig 17113 bp, 15 predicted proteins | sample 1577051 | NCBI WGS metagenome assembly OHAC01 (sample SAMEA3541499, study PRJEB24748) | human gut metagenome | biome: human gut; feature: human-associated habitat; material: faeces | place: China | collected 2012 | reverse complement strand
AATATAAAGGGTAGTAAAAAAATTCCTATTTTTCCTATCTAACACCTAAAATTATTGGCATTACTGGGATTAAAGGATAGGAAAGATAAAATAAAATTCCTATCTAATAGGAAAAATTCCTATCAAAATTCCTATCTTGTCCTATTACTCACATGATTGGATCTATTATCCTATCACCCTTGGTACTGGATAAGGTATCATTATGGAGGGTATGCAACACTAATGCAACATACTTGCAACATACTGGTGGTGCAATAATATATAATCAACTAATATGGAGTGTAATATAGATATAGATATATCAAGCGATATAGCGTGGTTTAAATTAATATATTATAATATAAAAGCAAATGGTGAGTTTCCCCTCATCTCCACCAGTAAATGACCTCGAATATGAGGAAAAGAAACTACTAAGTTTATGGCTTAGTAGTTTTTTTATTGTATAAATGAATACCACCTGTTTTACAGGTGGTTCTAAAAAGCTTCCAGCTTTGGGTAGACAAAAAAAACTCCTCTGCTACAATTAAATTAGGTCCGCCAACCTAATAACGAAGCAGAGGAGGTATCCAAAATGGATAACAATAGTTTAGCACATAGCAAATGAAATTGTAAATACCACATAGTGTTTGCACCCAAATATAGAAGACTAGCGATATACGGAAAAATAAAAGTAGATATAGGAAAAATTTTAAGAAAATTATGTAAGCAAAAAGGTGTGGAAATAATAGAAGCAAATGCGTGCAAGGATCATATACATATGTTGGTAAGCATACCACTAAAATTGAGTGTTGCCAGTTTCATGGGATACTTGAAAGGAAAAAGTTCTTTAATGATATTCGACAGACATGCCAATTTAAAATATAAGTATGGCAACCGAAAGTTTTGGTGTAGAGGATATTATGTAAACACAGTAGGAAGAAACAAAAAGGCAATAGAAGAATATATAAAAAATCAACTAAGAGAAGATATAATAGAAGATCAAATAAGTATGAAAGAATATATAGATCCGTTTACGGGTGAGCCAGTAATAAACTCACATAAGAAAAAATAGAGATAAACGGGATTTAGAAAAAATAAACTAATAAATTTAGGTAAAAGAAATTAAGCAAAAAAGTGCCCCCCTTTAGGGGGAGTGTGTAAAAGATATGCAGTTGGCGGACTTATTCAATGTGCCTTGAGGCACAGCCAGCAACATGCCCTTTTAGGGCTAAGCAAACCACCCGTTTTACGGGTGGTTCTGATTTAATATTTTACTGTAGATGATTTTAAGTTCATAGTTTCTGAGTTGGCAGTAACAGTACAGTATACCCTATAGGAATAACCTTTTGGTACAGGTTAGGTTTTACTTAATGAACAGCTTCTAGTTCCAGAATTATACCAACTGTAAATAGTTACCCATTGACTATTCTTATATTGTTGAAGTTTTAATGTTACACTAGTTTTCGTTACATTTGAATAACCTTTTACAATACCATTAACATATGCAGAACCTCCAGTTATATTTAGGTTACAATCAGCTGATGAAATATATGTAGCATAAGGTGTAATTTCATTATCAAATGATGATGTCTCTAAGTTATATACAGATTCTGCAAATAAATTTTCTAAAATAGGAAATATGAATATTAGAGATAAAAAGATTGATAATATTAGTTTTTTTAGTTTCATAAAATTCTCCTTCTATTGTGTACTTAAATTATTTTGTGCTTTCAGCCAATTTAATAATATCTTTTTTTAATAAACTTATCTCAGTATTATCGTTAAAGTCAGCATTAATTATGAAAAACCAATTTTTATTTTTATTTATCAATTTAGCATTTTCACCATTGATTTTAAGATCTTCTACATCTGCGTTTTCTGTATCAAAAATAAATGTATTGCTATTTATAGATTTACAAGTATATGTAAGTTCTAGGTCGTCACTATTTTTATATACAACTTCATAAGCATATTTATCCTCGGCTTCTTCAATCTTTTTATATCCTTTAGGTATATAAGATGGCTTCAATAATTTAATGTAATAACTATTAGTTTTTTTGGAAAACTCAATAGATGTGTGAGTTGAAAATACATTTGTAAAGATATTTATTATATCTCTAAAACCAGCATGCGATACTATATTAAAAAAATTACTTAATAATATTATTAATGTAGATATTGAAGCGATTTTAAGATATTTAGAAAATTTATTTTTAGATGCTTTTTTCATGTTTTTTTATTAATTTATTCATTTTAGATTCAAATTTTTCTGAAAATATATGTTCTTCTTTATTATCATTAGATATATTATTTAAAATATTATCTGTGATATAAGGCATTTTATCATAGAGTAATATATCTAATTCATCTAAATGGTCATTGTTCATAAATTAAGGGCCTCCTTATTAGCTAATATATTTCTTAATTTCTTTTTACACCTTTGAATTCTTTTATATAAAGCATCTTCATTAATATCTAACATTATAGACATTTCATTTATAGAAAAAACATGAGATTACTTTAAAATAAGATCTTGCTGATCTTTTTTAGACAATATATAAATAGAAATAAGAAGTTATTTGGGAAATCTAGTGAGTAAGTAGATTCTCAGCAAATAACTTTATTTAATGAGGTTGAAAAAGAATATGATTTAAAAAAAGGAGTCTAAATTAGAAGAAATAACATATAGCAGAAAAAAGCCATCTCAAAATATAGGTAAAAAAGATAATTTATATAATTTAGAAGTGGTTGTTATAGAGCACAAACTTTCACAAGATGAAGGTATTTGTAATGAATGCAATATCCATTTAATTGAAATAGGAAAAAACAAAAAGATTTATTAAAATACATACCAGTGAAGCTTTATATAGAAAGACATTTTACATATAGCTACGCTTGTAAATCATGCTAAGATATAAATGAAGAGGCAAATATAATATCAACTAATTCTCCAAAAACCTTATTACATAAAAGTATGGCATCAAATGGGTTATTAGCACACTCAATATGTTTAAAATATTTATATTCATTACCTTTATATAGACAGAAAAATTAATTTAAAATGTTAGATGTCAACCTTTCTAGACAAACTCTATCAAATTAGATGATGGATGCTGCTAGAGAATTTAATATTGTATATGATTTAATGATGGAGGAAATACTCAAATCAAATTATATACAGGCTGATGAAACTACCTTATAGGTAATTGATAATGGAGGTAAAGAATCTAAATTTAATAAATATATGTGGTTGTACAAAACCCATGGTGATAATAATTATATATGATTATCAGCCAACAAGATTTAGTTCTTCTCCTAAAGATTTTTTAGGTGATTACTCAGGATACCTTCAAATTGATGGATATACTGGATACAATAATGTTGAGAATGCAAAAAAAATTTATTGCCTGGCTTATATACGAAGAAAATATTATGATATAGTATCAAATTTAGATAAAGCAGCCATAAAAAAATCACGAGCAATTATAGAGTTTAATTATTGTTAAGAAATATATATAATTTAAAAAGAGCTAAGGGAAGCCTACGAAGAAGACGAAAAATTCTTTGAAATTAGGTATAAAGAAAGACTTAAACATACAGCTTCTATATGGGATAAATTCCAAAAAATATGTTTAAGTAGAATTGGAAAATGCACTACCAAAAAGTCCTTTAGGACAGACATTAGAATATAGTCAAAAACTTTTACCACATATGAAAACTATTTTAGAAGATGGAGCTTTAGAAGGAGACAATAATGCGGCAGAGAAATATATGACATTGGAACTTTAGGAAAGGATATAGGTCTAACTGAGTGAAAGTATAGTGTTGAGATATGCTCTGAAATTAGCTTTAAAGGGATTATAGGAAGTGCTAGGAACGGTATATATGTGGAATTTGTGTTCTTATAATTATATATTATTTTTATAGAAACAGTGAATTGTGTAGAAAAGTGGAAAATAAAAAGATTTTTTCACAAAAAGGAAGGGATGAACTCATATAGAGTTCATCAACTTTGCCTATAATTTAAATAGAAAAATTTAACTGTACATAAAAATTATGACAAACTATCAGAAAATTATAAATTAATTAAAAAATTACATGAACTTGAAGAAATCGAATTTAAAAATCTATTTATTGACGGTACTAGAATAGAGTCTAACGCCAATAAATATAATTCTAATAGCTGTGCTCGTTACAGTGTGGACATATCTAAGGAGTTATTTTTGTGGAAACATTTTTAAATTGATAACTAATAGCTTTTATGACATCATTAACTGTTATGTTGGTTGTGTTAAATTTAATTTGCAAAGTATTTCATAATTTTTTTAGCATAGAAATAATTACTTTCGGGGGTTTGTATGCAACTCTATGCTCTTTTATTTTTCTTCGAGAATATATTTTGTGGACTATATTTTGAACTTTACTTACATACATAGCAGATACTGAAAGTCGTAAATCTGAAATTGCTTTATAAATAGCGATGTAATTATCAGTTTTAATTTTATTGGTTTTGATTGTTGTGAACCCAGATACATTAACATAATACTAGAGGAATATGATAATGATTTTATTTCAATAACATAAATATTTAAAGATTGTCAGAGAATGTATCGAAGAAATTAGTTATACAACGATTTATACAACCAAATAAACTTGATTTACTTCCCAGTCTACATGGAAGAATATTTAAGTTTTCATCTTTAACAGTGTTAGTATTATTTTTTATCAAATCTAAGTATTCAGGTATAAAGTAGGATAATTCACTATATATGAATATATTATCGGGTGAAAGAAAATTATAAATGTTATTTATACCAATTGACATTAGTTCTATATTTTTTGATATTGTATCAATGGCATGTTTATTTTTAGCTTTATATAAGTCAGCAAAATGTTTTATTGTTATAGCTTTTATATCTGATATAGAATTAAAATCATCTAGTAATGCTTGCATAGAGCAGTATTGTTCAAAGCAACCATGGTTTCCACAAGGGCATTTCTTACCATTAGGAACAATAATCATATGACCAATTTCACCGGCACTACCGTTGAGACCTGTATATAACTCACCGTTAACAATCATACCAGAACCAACACCTGAATGAATGTTTACAACTATTGTATTATTTAATGTTTCTACTGAATTTGTAAATTCTCCAATTGCAGCAAGATTAGATTCATTTTCAAGATGAAAATTTAAATTTGGCATTAATTTAGATAATTCATATTTTAGATCAATTTCATCTAAGTCATAGTAAGGTGTAAATAAAATTTTATCATTACAAACTCTACCATGTACAGCAATAGTTACACCTATAAGGTTGTACTTATATTCTATTAATTTATCTTCTATAGAATTTATAATTTTAACTATAAGTTCCACAACATTATTTTTATTAATTTTCTCTTCGTAATAATCATAAATTAAAAGTTTTTTTTGTAAGTCGGTTAATATAAAGCTTACATAGTCAATGCCTAGTTCTATGCCTAATGCACATCCAGCTTTATTATTTAGTTCAAGGAGAATTGGTTTTCTTCCTCCACTTGAACTGCTGTTTCCTTGTCCTATTTCTTTTATTAAATCGTTTTCTATTAAAATATTTATAATTTCTGAAACACTTGCTTTATTCAAATTAATAAGTTTAGAAATTTCAGCTCTAGATATATTGGGTTTATTAGAAAGGAGATTGAGTATCTCCACGGTATTATACTTTCTTATATTAAATTTATTATCCATATCTACCATCCTTAATGAAAATATAAGAATAATATATCACATAAGAATAAAAAACTCAAAAATAGTTACATATTTTGAGGAAAAAATATAAAAGCATAAAATAATGATTATATATAAATATATTAATACAAAAACAAAAATAAAAAAAATAAGGAAAATGTTTACAAAAGAGAAAACGTATAGTATAATAAAGTTAGAAAGACAAACTAACTAACTAATCAACTAATTAAGGGGTGATAAAAATGGAATATTTCAAAAACATTCCAGATATAAAATACGAAGGTCAAAATAGTGAAAATATGTTTTCTTTTCGTCATTATAATCCAGAAGAAGTAGTAATGGGAAAACCAATGAAAGAGCATCTTAAATTTGCAGTTGCTTATTGGCATACATTTAATCAAGATGGCTCTGATCCTTTTGGAGGAGGCACAAATGTAAGAAATTGGAATGGGAAAACTCCAATGGAAACTGCAAAAAATAAAGTTGATGCAGCATTTGAATTTTTTAAAAAATTAGGAGTGGAATATTTCTGTTTTCATGACATGGATATAGCTCCTTATGGTGATAGTTTAGAAGAGTTTTTTCAGAACTTAGATATTATTACTGATTATATGAAAGAAAAGATGGATGAAACTAATATCAAACTTTTATGGAATACAGCTGATAGACACTCAAATCCAATTTATGTGAATGGATCAGCTTCAAGCCCTAATGTAGATGTATATGCTATATCAGCAGCTCAAGTAAAAAAAGGTATTGATATAAGTAAAAAGCTTGGTGGAAAAAACTTTGTATTTTGGGGTGGACGTGAAGGATATGAATGTCGACTAAATACAGATATAAAATTTGAAGAAGAAAATATTGCAAGATTATATAAAATGGCTATAGATTACACAGAAAAAATAGGGCATAAATTAACTTTCTTAATAGAGCCAAAACCTAAAGAACCAATGACTCATCAATATGATTGTGATGTTGCAACTACACTTGCTTTTCTACAAAAATATGACTTAATGGAACACTTTAAGTTAAATATAGAAGCAAACCATGCTACACTTGCAGGACATACTTTTGATCATGAATTAAATATGGCAAGAGTCAACAATGTATTAGGTTCTATAGATGCTAATCAAGGTGATTATTTATTAGGATGGGATACAGATGAATTCCCAACAAATTTATATGATACTACATTAGCTATGATAGAGATATTAAAAAATGATGGTTTACATGATGGTGGAATTAACTTTGATGCTAAAGTTAGAAGAAGTTCATTTGAGCAAGAAGATCTATTCATTGGGCATATAGCTGGAATGGATAATTATGCTAGAGCATTAAAATCAGCAGCTAGAATAATTGAAAGTGGATTTATTGATAATTTAAAGAAAGAAAGATATTCATCATTTGAAAGAGAAATAGGAAAGCAAATATTAAATAATGAAACAGATTTAGAGATGCTTAATGAATATGCTTTATCAATAGAGAATGTAAATAATAAATCATCACATATAGAATATGTTAAGTCAAGATTAAACGATTTCATATACTAGAGGAGGTAACTAATGTTTTATGTGGATGGTAATAAACTTATTCGTAAGTTTGACAATGAAATTGTAAGTATAGAGCCATGGGGTGAAAATAGTTTTAGAGTAAAAGTTTCACCAAATGGAACTTTGCCAGAATATGAAAATGCTTTAACAGAAAAAGTTATACAGATAGACCCTAATATAAGTATTTATAATGATATAAATGAAGCTGAAATTGTTAATGGAAATATAAAGGCATACATAACAAATAGAAATAGAATAGTATTTAAAAATTCTAATGATGAAATTTTATTAGAAGAATATTTAAGAGAACGTGCTATTGCAAATGATATGGGAAATGAAGATGTTAATGTTCAATCTATAAGTGGATTTTCATGTACTCTAAAGCTTAAGTCAAGGGAATTTTATCCTTTATCAGGAGGAGATTATAAGCTAACTCAAAGGTTTGAATCAGATCCAAAAGAAAAAATATTTGGAATGGGACAATATCAGCAAACGTTTTTAGATTTGAAAAATTGTAAGTTAGAGTTGGCACATAGAAATAGTCAATTGACAGTACCCTTTTATGTATCAAATAAAAAGTATGGATTTTTATGGAACAATCCTGGAATAGGTGAAGTTAACTTTGCTAAAAACATTACAGAATGGAAAATGAATTCTACAGATTATATAGATTACTGGATAACATCAGAAGATACACCGAATAAAATAATAGAAAATTATACAAATGTTGTAGGAAGAGCACCTAAAATGCCAGATAATTTATTAGGATTATGGCAAAGTAAAATGAGATATCAAACACAAGAAGAAGTTTTAGAGGTAGCACATAGATACAAAGAAATGGGTATTACACCATCAGTATTAGTTATAGATTTTTTCCATTGGACTGAGCAAGGTCATTTTGATTTTGATAGTAGATATTGGCCAGATCCAAAGAAAATGGTAGATGAATTAAATGAAATGGGAATAGAAGTCATGATATCTGTGTGGCCGACTGTATCTCAAAATGCTAAAAACTTTAATGATGTTATAGAAAAGGGGTTATTAGTTAAAGTTAACAGGGGAATAAGAGTTACTATGCAACAATTAAGCAATACTGTTTTTATAGACCCAACTAATCCTGAAACTAGAAGCTACGTATGGAATAAGCTGAAAAATAGCTATTATAAGAATGGAATAAATATGTTTTGGTTAGATGTTGCAGAACCAGGATATGCTACATATGATTTTGATAATTATAGATATTATTTAGGAACTGACTTAAAGGTAGGAAATTTATATCCTAATGAATTTTCTAAAATGGTTTTCGATGGATTAAAGGAAGAAAATAAAACACCAGTAACTTTAATTAGAGGATGCTGGGCAGGAAGCCAAAAATATGGAACGCTTGTATGGTCAGGTGATATAGATTCAAGTTTTGGTGCATTTAGAAATCAAGTAAATACAGGATTAAACATGAGTATTGCAGGTAATCCTTGGTGGACAACTGATATAGGTGGATTCCATGGTGGTAATATCAATAATCCAGAATTTAGAGAGTTAATGATAAGATGGTTCCAATATGCTACGTTCTCACCAATTCTTAGAATGCATGGAGATAGACAACCTCATAAGAAAGCACTAGGATATGATGGTGGAGGCCAATGTGAAAGTGGTGCAGAGAATGAAATATGGTCGTATGGTGAAGTGGCTCAAGAAATATTTATGAAATACTTAAATATTAGAGAAAATCTAAAACCATATATAGCAGAGTTATTTAAAGAAACTCATGAAGTAGGTGCACCTATAATGAGACCAGTATTTTATGATTATCCAGAAGATAAGATGGCTTGGGAAGTTGATAATCAGTATATGTTTGGTTCAGAATTACTCATTGCACCAATTATTTATTATAAACAAAGAGAAAGAGAAGTTTATTTACCTAAGGGTAATCAATGGGTTGATATAAATACAAATAAAATATATGACGGTGGACAATTTGTTGTTGTAGAAGCACCGTTAGAAAGTATTCCTGTATTTTATAAAAAAGGATCATTAATCAAAAATAAACTTATTTAATAAAGGAGTAAAAGATATGTATAAAATAGTAGTAGCTTCTCATGGAAAATTTTCAGAAGGTTGTTTAGACACAATAAAGTTTTTTATAAAAGATACAGAAAATATATCGACTTTAGTATTGGATAATGATGGAATAGAAAAATTTAAAGAGTCGGTTAAAGAATTATTTAATGAGATTAAAGACTCTAATGTATTAATATTTGTAGATTTATTTCATGGAACGCCTTTTAATGTTTGTTCAGAAAATATTGGATTAATTAATGGGGAAGCTGAAATAGTTTCAGGAGTAAATATTCCAATGTTATTTGAGGCGGTATTAAATAGTAACAGTATGTCAGTTTCAGAAGCAGTTCAAAATATTAAAAATACACAATATATAAATACTTTGTCAGAAGAATTAGCAAATTTAACTACTAACGAAGATGATGAATAAAGGAGTATACGGGATATGGAAGTACAAGTATGGCAATTAGTAGCGATTGTTTTATATGGGTTTTATATTAATTTTGAAAAAAATAGTACTATGTGTGGTACATATCAACCAGTTACAGCAGGTTTTGTTGTAGGGTTAATAATGGGAGACGTTCCAACAGGTTTATTTATTGGTGGTACATTACAATTAATGTCATTGGGTATTAGTAACTTTGGAGGGGCTTCTATACCAGATTATCAAACAGCTAGTGTGGTTGCAACATTTATAACTATTTCAACGGGACAAAATCCTAATGTAGGTATAACAATTGGTATACCAGTTGCGTTATTAATGGTTCAACTAGACGTATTAAGAAATACAATTGGAGTATGGCTTGCACATAAAGCAGAAAGTTATGTTGATAAAAGAGATTATAGTGGTATAGGAAAAATGCAAATGTTAGGTATTGTATTAACATGTGCAACAACAGGTGTTCCAATATTATTAGCAGTAATTTTTGGACCAGATTTAGTAAATGGACTAATTAATAATAGCCCTGAATGGTTGTTAGGAGGATTACAAGTAGCTGGAGGGATTTTACCAGCGGTAGGTATAGCTTTATTACTTAAAAATCTGCCGACAAAAACGCACTTTCCTTATTTATTAATAGGATTCGTTCTAACAGTATATATGAAAATTCCTTTATTAGGAGTTGCCCTTATAGCAGCAGCTATAGCATTAATAGAATTCAAGAGAGAAAATGAGAGAGAAATGTTGTCTTATTCTGTAGTTGGAGGTATGGATGAAGATGAATAATAATGAGATTACACCAAAAAAAATACGTAGTAAAGTTTTATTAAGATGGATATTTACAAGTAGTGTTTCATCTAATTATGAAAAGATGCAAGCTTTAGCTTATTGCTATGCTATATTACCGTTTTTAAAATTTACTTACAGAAATGATGAAGATGGTTTACAGCAAGCAGCAAAGAGACATTTACAATTCTTTAATACAAATCCTTGGGTTGCTCCATATATTTTTGGGTTAAATATTGCAATAGAGGAAAAAGAAAAAAATAATGCTGCAGATGCAGTAAGCTCTATAAAAAGTGGATTAATGGGACCTTTAGCTGGAGTTGGAGATAGCTTATGTGTTGTTATTCCTTGGACAATATTTGGTGCAATAGCAGCAAATATGGCTATAGATGGAAGCCCAGTAGGAATATTTTTATGGATAGCAGTAAGTGTAGCTATTAAGTTATGTAGTTTTCCACTATTTAAAGCTGGATATTTTTCAGGAACAAAGTTAGTTAATGCTCTTGAAAGTAAAATGAAGTCTATAACTAAAGGGACTTCTATACTAGGACTGATGGTTGTAGGTGGATTAATATCAACAGTAATAAGAACTACAGTTGGATTTAGCTTTGTACAAGGTGAAATTGAAATGACAGGCCAAAGTATATTAGATCAAATTATGCCAGGTCTATTACCAGCTGCTATAGTTGCAATAATGTATTACTTACTAGGAAAAAAGGTAAAACCAACATACTTAATTTTATTAGTGATAGCTATTTCAATAGTTTTATATTCACTAGGGGTACTTAAATAAGGAGGTATTTAAATATGGAAGGAATTATACATATAAGAATAGATGATAGATTAATACATGGACAAGTAGCTACAATGTGGACAAACAATCTTGGAGCAACTCGTATTATGGTTATAAATGATGAGGTAGCAAATAATGATTTACAAAAATCAGTATTAAGAATGGCGGCTCCATCAAATGTTAGTACATCTATAATATCAAGAGATACAGCAGTAAAAAATATTTCATTAGGGAAATATCGTGGACAAAGAGTATTTATAGTTGTGAAGTCACCTTTAGATATTCTTCACCTTGTAAATAATGGTTTAGATATCAAGAAAGTAAATGTTGGGAACATGTCATCTAAATCAAACACTGAGGTAATAAGACCATCTGTAAGTGTTACTCCAGAAGAAAAAGAAGCTTTTAAGGAATTAATAGATAGAGGTGTTGAAATAACGGCTATAATGACTCCTACAGACCCAGTAGTTATGTTTAAGGAATATTTATAGGACTTAAAGGGAGACTGTATGGTCTCCCTATTTTATTATGTTAAGGAGAGTAAAATATTATGGAGTATGTAATAGGTTTGGATTTAGGTACAGGGACAATAAAAGGAATAGCGGTAGATTCTAATGGAGAAATACTAGCTAAACATTCTGAAGTATATAAATTATATACAGAAGGAAATGGTTATTCAGAACAAAATCCAGAAGATTGGTATGAGGCTTCCTTAAAAGTTTTAAAAAAAATAGTACTAGATTTAAATGGGTATAATTTAAAAGCTATTAGTATATCTGGTCAAATGCATAGTTTAGTACTATTAGATAAGGAATATAATGTAATAAGAAGAAGCATTTTATGGAATGATACGAGAAATACAAAAGAATGCAATTATGTTATGGAGAGAATGGGAGAAAGAATAATTAATATTACAGGCAATAAGTGCCTTGAAGGATTTACTTTACCTAAAATACTATGGGTAAAAGAAAATGAGCCAAGTAATTGGGAAAAAACTTTAAAGTTCTGCATGCCTAAGGATTATTTAGTATTAAAATATACAGGAAATATATGTACTGATGTATCAGATGCAGCTGCGACACTAATGTTTGACCTTGAAAAAAAGGAATGGTCAGATGAAATCTTAAATTATTTAGGAATAGATAAAGAGAAGTGCCCTAAGGTATATAACTCTATTGAATCTGTAGGTGAGTTAAATGAAGAAATTAAAAGGGAATTAAATATAAAAGGAAATGTTAAGATTTTTCCAGCTGGAGCAGATAACCCATGTTCTGCATTAGGATCTGGAATAATAAATGAAAATAAAGCATTACTAAGTATAGGAACATCAGGTGTATACCTTCAATATGAGGATAGCTATAAAAATTATAATGGCAAATTACATATGTTTAATAATGTTATACCAAATAGTTACTACTCAATGGGTGTTACCCTTTCAGCTGGAGATTCATTAAGTTGGTTTAGAAATACTTTTGCTCCTGATAAAAGTTTTGATGAAGTTTTAGAAGGAATAGAGGATGTAGTGCCGGGTTCAAATGGATTATTGTTTGCTCCTTATATTGTTGGAGAAAGAACTCCTTATACAGATAGTAAGGTAAGAGGTACATTTATTGGTATTGATAAAGTACATGAGTTTAAAGATTTTGCAAGAGCTGTAGTTGAAGGAATTACATTTTCTTTAAAAGATTGTTTTAATATATATAATAACTGTTATGAAAAAGAAATTATTTCAGTAGGAGGAGGAGCTAAGTCAAAGGCGTGGCTTCAAATACAAGCAGATATATTTAATAAAAAAATAATATCTTTAAAAAATGAAGAAGGACCTTCATTAGGAGCTGCAATTGTAGCAGCTGTTTCACTAAACTGGTTTGATTCTTTTGAAGATGCTGTAAAATTAATAGTAAAAGAAGAAGAAAGTTTTTATCCTAATAAAGAATTAGTAGAGATATATGAAGAAGTATACAATCGTTATAGAAAAATATATAAGTGTATAAAAAATATATAAATCACTCTAAAAATAGAAGATTATAAGAAGTTATTATTCCATTTTTTGAGATATTTTAATTTTGCAACTTTGGATTGCTTAATAGAAAAATTTAGAAGAATTACTTATAAAAATATTTAAATTTGGATATGATGTAAGAGTCATAATAATGGCTATACAAGATTATATTCAATGAAATTAGAATAAAACTACTTTAGCTAATAAAAAGTTGATTTTACCATAATTGTAAGAATTATATAACTTATGGATCAAAATCAGAGGATAGAGTTATACTTTTAATTAGACATGTAAATAGATGGGATGAATTTAAATATTGAAATTGAATTGATAAACTGTATTAATGTACATAAAGATTATTTTATGATATAGTAATTGTTTTGAAAAAACTAATCGTGGGTATGATTCTTGAGAATCATACCCACCAGTAAAACCCTCGAAAAGAGGAAAAGGAACTATTTATTAAAAATAATAGATAGTTCTTTTTGTATAAATGAATACAACCTGTTTTACAGGTGGTTCTAAAAAGCTTCCAGCTTTGGGTAGACAAAAAAACCTCCTCTGCTACAATTAAATTAGGTCCGCCAACCTAATAACGAAGCAGAGGAGGTATCCAAAATGGATAACAATAGTTTAGCACATAGCAAATGAAATTGTAAATACCACATAGTGTTTGCACCCAAATATAGAAGACTAGCGATATACGGAAAAATAAAAGTAGATATAGGAAAAATTTTAAGAAAATTATGTAAGCAAAAAGGTGTGGAAATAATAGAAGCAAATGCGTGCAAGGATCATATACATATGTTGGTAAGCATACCACTAAAATTGAGTGTTGCCAGTTTCATGGGATACTTGAAAGGAAAAAGTTCTTTAATGATATTCGACAGACATGCCAATTTAAAATATAAGTATGGCAACCGAAAGTTTTGGTGTAGAGGATATTATGTAAACACAGTAGGAAGAAACAAAAAGGCAATAGAAGAATATATAAAAAATCAACTAAGAGAAGATATAATAGAAGATCAAATAAGTATGAAAGAATATATAGATCCGTTTACGGGTGAGCCAGTAATAAACTCACATAAGAAAAAATAGAGATAAACGGGATTTAGAAAAAATAAACTAATAAATTTAGGTAAAAGAAATTAAGCAAAAAAGTGCCCCCCTTTAGGGGGAGTGTGTAAAAGATATGCAGTTGGCGGACTTATTCAATGTGCCTTGAGGCACAGCCAGCAACATGCCCTTTTAGAGCTAAGCAAACCACCCGTTTTACGGGTGGTTCTGATTTTGTATTTTCCAATTAAAATTTTTCACAAATCAATAATAAAAAACCACAATTAAGCAAAAAATAAATAGAATAAAAAGTTATACAAGTCAGACATAAAGGAGTGAAAAATATGACAAATATGAAGCCGACTATGATACATAGTGATAGAGGCTCTGTTTTTTCTGTTTTCAGTGAAGAAGAGCTAAAAAATATGACTAATAATTCTAAAAGAAAAGTTGCTATATGTGGAAGGATAAATAATAGTGGAATAGTTGAGGTGCCAGAGGGTGCTACTCTTGCGGAAATTATAGAATTGGCAGGAGGAATTTTAGATAAAAGAGAATTTAAAGGAGCACATGTGGGAGTTCCGCCATATGGTAGATTTTTATCTAAAGAAGATTTGGACAAAGAGCTAGATTTTGATTTGTTTGATAATTATATTAGGGCAATTAATGTATTATCAGAAGAGGATTGTATAGTTCAGTATGCTAAGTTTTATACAGATTCAGTAATTGGTTTAATGCAGAATGAAGGAAGTTTAAAGGATTATGCTAAAGTGCAAGAGCCTTTAGAAAAAGTTTGGCAAATACTTGATAGAATAAGTAAAGGCAGATCGAATATGAGGGACCTTTATATTCTTAGATCTTTAGCAGAAGAAGTGAAAAAGGAATTAAATCAAAAGCATAATATAATGGAAGAAATCATTGAAAATTATTATGACGAAATCAAAGAACATATTGAAGATGACAGATGCTACACTATGCAATGCAACAATCTGATTAAACTTACTATAACAGAAAAATGTATAGGATGTGGAATTTGCCAAAGGGTTTGCCCTGTTGATTGTATAGCAGGGGAGAAAAAGGAACAACGACGCATAGATTACAACAGATGTACTCACTGTGGTAGATGTTTATCTGCTTGTCCAGTTGATGCAATAACAGCAGGAGACAATACTTTGAAATTTATCAGAGATTTATCGACTCCTAACAAATTAGTAATTACTCAAATGGCACCGGCAGTTAGAGTTGCTATAGGGGAGGCTTTTGGTTTTGAAGCTGGGGATAATGTGGAGCATAAATTGGCAGCAGGACTTAGAAAACTGGGCGTGGATTATGTGTTTGATACATCTTGGGCAGCAGATTTAACTATAATGGAGGAAGCTGCGGAATTGCAAAATAGGCTGGAAAGATATTTTTCAGGAGATAAAAGTGTAAAACTTCCAATGCTGACATCATGTTGCCCATCATGGGTTAAATTTATAGAACAAAATTATGGTGATATGTTAGATGTGCCATCTAGTGCGAAATCACCTATGCAGATGTTTGCGACTGTGGCTAAAGATATTTGGGCGAAGGAAAAAGGACTAAAAAGAGATGAGGTGACTTCTGTTGCCATAATGCCTTGTATCGCCAAGAAATACGAAGCATCTAGACCTGAATTTTCTCGTGGCCTTAATTATGATGTGGATTATGTTATAACAACTAGAGAATTAATTAAAATATTCCAAGACTCAGGTATTGATTTAAAAACAATAGAAGGGGAAGAAATAGACCAAGTCATGGGAGAATATACGGGTGGAGGAATTATATTTGGTAGAACAGGTGGAGTTATAGAAGCTGCACTTAGAACTGCCCTAGAAAATATGACAGGCGAAAAAATTGAAAATGTAGAATTCCACAGTCTTAGAGGTTTCGATGGATTTAGAGCTTGTGATGTGGAAGTTGGAGATATAAAACTTAGAATAGGGGTGGCTCATGGTCTAGAAGAAGCTGGCAAGATGCTTGACAAAATAAGAGATGGAGAAGAATTTTTCCATGCAATAGAAATTATGGCTTGCCCTGGTGGCTGTGTCGGCGGCGGTGGCCAACCTAAAGTCAGAAAAAATAAAGATGCAATTTTACAAAAACGTGGAGAAGGTTTAAATAATATAGATAGAGAAAAAAATATGAGAGTTTCAAAAGAAAATCCAGAGGTTCAGGCAATTTATGATAAATATCTGGATCATCCGCTAAGTCATAAGGCTCATGAATTGCTTCATACTAGATATTTTGTAAAGAGAAAAAAATAGATTACTAATTGCGGATGATTCCAAGATGAATAGAGAAATTCTGAAAGAAATCCTCGGAGATGAATATATTGTTACAGAAGCAAAAGATGGAACAGAAGCAATCGAGTTACTAAAGAAGGAAGAAGATTCATTTTCAGCACTTCTATTGGATTTAAATATGCCTGAAACTAACGGATATCAGGTATTGGAATGGATGAATGAAGAATATGTTATTGAACGTATTCCGGTAATTGTGATTTTAACGGAAGATAATCACGAAAGCATTGAGAAAGCCTACGAATTAGGTGCAATGGATTATTTTACACATCCTTTTGATATGTTTGAAATACAGAAAAGAGTTGCGGGAACTCTTAACTTGTATAAGAAATACGAGAATTTAATTATGGCATCAAAGCAGGTTATATATGTATGTAATTCAGATTATAGTC
>OHAC01002018.1_pt1 | contig 17131 bp, 10 predicted proteins | sample 1577051 | NCBI WGS metagenome assembly OHAC01 (sample SAMEA3541499, study PRJEB24748) | human gut metagenome | biome: human gut; feature: human-associated habitat; material: faeces | place: China | collected 2012 | reverse complement strand
CATCCTCTCTCGGAACGATGGAACAGTACGCATATTTGTTGATGGTGCTGCCGATGATGGCTCCGCCCTGCTCCACACAGAATGGTGCCACATCCGTACCACCGCCGCCAAAGCTCACGCGAAGCGGTGCCCGTCCCCTGATTACCATACCACTACTCCTTTCTCTACATCCTCAATAAACTGATAATAAGCCTCCGGAATCCCGATGTCGATGAAATAGCCGTCATTCACAAAGCCGCCCAATGCGCGGCCCTCAGAAAGCCACTTCGGGATCATCTCATTTTCCAGAGAGACTTTGCCCGCCGGGATCTCATCCAGAAGAGCGCGCTTCATTAAGTACACTCCGCCGTTGATGGTGCCCGGCTTCGCCTCCGCGCTCTTTTCGTTAAAGCCGGTAAGGCGTCCGTTCATTAACACGGCTGCTCCGTACCGGGAAATATCCGGCACTTCCCGGAGCACCAGTGCCATATCCAGATCCGATTCCCGCTGCATGGTCACCAGGCGGCTGTAGTCGATCTGATAAAAGGTGTCCGCGTTCAGGACAAAAAAGCTGTCCTCCGTGACAAATCTGCCAGCATTTTTGATGGCTCCGGCTGTGCCGAGAAGTTCTTCTTCATAAGCATAATGCACCGTGATGGGAGTTCCGTCCGGCGCGATAAAGCCGCTGCCGTCCCCGAAATACTCCTCCACCATAGAACCCTTGTAGCCCACAGCAAAGATGATATCTGTGATGCCATGGCGGGAAAGCTCGTGCACCACATATTCCATAAATGGCTTCTCTCCGATCAGGGCCATGGGCTTCGGGCGGTCGCTTACCACGCTCCGAAGCCGGGTTCCCAGACCGCCGGCCAGTAAAATTGCCTGCATTGTATTTCTCCTTAACTATCTCTTAAAATCGTTCTCAATGACCTTCCATGCCGCATCCATGCTGAAGTGGGTGCGGATGTAGCTCTGGGTCTTCTCGCAGAGTGCCCTGCAGCCCTCCGGACTCTGGTACAGTCTGGTCACGGTCTCGGCAAATGCCTCCGGCTCGTCTTCCACCAGAAGCACATCCTCTACCTGCGGGATTCCCTCCGCGCCGATGGAGGTGGTGACGATCGGGGCACCGTTATAAATGGCTTCTACCACCTTGCCCTTTACACCTGCGCCGTAACGCAGCGGAACCACCACCACACGGCAGGTGGCATAAAGCTCACTCAGCTCTTCCTCAGACACAAAGCCCTTGATGATGATACCGTTACCCGGCTGCTGCAGCGCCCTGATCTCGTCGGTCACCTTGGAACCAACTACGATAAATTCCGGCGGAACCTGGCCTGCTGCCTCCATCTTCTGACGGATGCGCGGGTAAATATCCGTTGCAAACCAGAGCACCGCGTCTGCATTCGGCGGATGCGCAAAGCCGCCGACAAACAGAAGTCCGTTGCGCTTCGCAAAGTCCTCCTGAATGTCAGACTTAAACTCATCAAAAACATATGCTGTAATATCCTTGACATTGATGGTCGGATCAATCTCGTGAATTGCGTCACGCTCAATGTAAGACGGATAGTAGGAAACAGCCGCCTTGCTCATCAGCGTAAACTCAATGGACTTCCAGTATTCCGCATCCTCACGGATTTTCGGATCCTTCGTGATCTGATACTCACGGCTCTCCCGCAGCCAGTGCAGATCGTGTCCGTAGTAGATCACCTTGATATCGGTATTGTCTAAAATGTAATCAATATATTTGGACGCGATATGCGGGCGGTTTAAGTAAGCCACCGCAATGTCATCGCCATGGTCACGCAGCCAGTCCCAGATCTTGACCTGGTATTCCGGTCCGTATAAGACCTCAATGCCCATCTGCTCCAGTTCGCTGGTGTAGGGCTCCTCGTTCATAAAGTTGTCGCCCAGGAATTTTACCACATAGCCCTTCTTTAAGAACATCTTTAAATACTGGTACGTGGTCTTGGAACCTGCGTCCTTGTCGTAGGTCGGCACATAATGGTCTACCACCAGGATGATCGGCTTGCCCATGCTGCGCTCTCTTGCCCGGAACGGATCCGGATTGCCGTCGTTCTCGCACTGCTTTGCGAACTCATCGGCCCATTTTTCCTTCAGCTTCCTGCTGTTTGCCACCTGATAGCGCTTTAAACCGGTACCCTGCACATCGGTGCCGTTGGAAACGCCCTCAAAGTGGATGACCTTGGACTTCGGCTGATATACCACGCGGTAGCCCGCCTTTCTGACCTCGAAGGCCAGGTCGGAATCCTCACAGTAGGCCGGCGCAAAGCGGGTATCAAAGCCGCCGATTTGATTCCATAATTCATTGGATAATAAAATAGCTGCACCGGAAATGTAGTCCACATCCTTGACGTAGTTGTACTCCGGCTTATCCGGGTTGTCCAGACGGCCATAGTTCCAGCCGGAGCCATCGCTCCAGATGATACCGCCCGCCTCCTGCAGCCGTCCGTCCGGGTACACCAGCTTGGAGCCTACCATGCCGATGGACGGGTCAGACTCAATGAGCTGGACCAGGGAAGACAGCCAGTTCTCCGTCACCTGGGTGTCGTTATTTAAGAACATCACATATTTGCCGCGGGCATGGCGCGCTGCGTTATTGCAGTTGCGTAAAAAGCCCTGGTTTGTGCTGTTTCTGCAGATCACAAGTCCTTCCGCGTACTCGGAAAGATGCTCCGTGGCGTCCGTGGACACATCATCCGCGATGATGACCTCATAAGAAACATCCTTCGTGTGCTCTAAAATCGAAAGCAGACACGCATAGGTGTAGTGGATCTGGTTGTATACCGGAATGATGATGGAAACCGTCGGGTTCTCCACCTGTTCAAATTTCAGGCGTCCATGCTCCCGGTAAATCTCACCGATGTTGAAATCGCCGTCCCGTAAGTTTCTTCCCTCCGGTGTGGAGTAAAGCTTCATGGAACGAAGCGGATGCAGCATGTATTCCTTCTTATAATGAAGCTTCTTTCGCTCCACGGATCCCTTCGGGTACTTCTGGTTGAATTTGTCGCCCAGTTTCCGGCGGATCTTAAAGAGAATCGCTTCATGCTTGTTTAAGTAATTTAAGGTTTTTGCCATCTCCCCGATCTCATGCTCGTGGTTGTGGATGATGGCTTCCAGGTTGGTGACATGGTTGTTGGTCAGACGCTGCACCTCGGTGATCTTGCGGATGGTCACGTCCTTCTCACGGCTGTGGATCTTCATCTGCTCGATGCGCTCTCTTGCCCTTGCCAGGTCACTCTCGGTCTGGCGGATATCCCGGACCGTGCGGGAATAAACCATGTAGTTGCCCAGATACAGTTCCTGGTTCTCGCCGTGTACGTAATTCTGGAAGTTCACTTCCATCCTGCGGTACACCTCAGCCATCTCCGGCGTAATGCCGAAGTAACCCAGGATCTGATCTAAGGTCAGCTGCTTTAACACACTGCTGTACTGCTCATAGAAATAGTACAGAATGCGGTATTTCACAAAATGCTCCGGAACTGGGAACAGGAATACCCACTCGTAATCCAGACAATAGATGCCTTCCCGGGTCATCAGCATGTTTTCAAACAACGCGTCGATGTTGGACACCTCGCAGGCTGTATCGGAAAGCAGCAGATTCTGCTCCTCTTCTGTCAGGTCCGCGCCAAACACTTCATCAAAATCCGCAGTCCGGACAAACGCGCTGCGGCACTCCGGGCTGATGTCGTAGATCTGATTCATGACAATCTGCAGCACATCCAGCGGAAGCTGTCCGCCCTCTAATTGCTCACCCAGCTTCTCCGCGCAGGTTTCTCCAACCAGATACGGAAAGAATACGGAATTGCGGTGCTCGGCAAACTTCGGCTCTGCCACCTTTAAGGTACGGTGCTGCTTTGTCAGCTTCTCATATTTTTCTTTGAAGGAAGCGATGTGCGCGCTGCCGTCCAGGCTCAGAGCCGCTTTCTCGACATAGCGCTCTTTTTTGCCCGCTGCGCTATTTCCCGTTGCATCCGCTCCCGCTGCGCCACTGGCTCCAGCCGCGCCGATCACATTCCGCTCGCAGATGCAGGTCTTGATCTGGAACTCTTCTCTTCTTGTCTTGTTGTATTTAATGAAGATACGCTCATCATCCTTCTGAAGCTGTTTCGGATCCGCGCTCCAGAATACCAGGTAGGAGTTGGCATACAAATCAAACAAACCTGCCTCGCAGACTGTATCAAACTTCTCGCCCTGCTCCATCAGGTGATATGGCGGATAATCGTAAGCCGGAGTTACCCGGGTTAAGTCGCCTTTTTTCGGCAGATAGGCATCGGAATAGATGCTGACCGGAGTCTTATAGTCCGGCATCGGATAATAGAATTTCAGCGTGCCGCTCTCATCGGCCATGCTCTGGGTTTCTTTGTCCCCACAGAGCAGTTCCGCCAGCTGACGTTTGGTCAGCGCATTCTCTTCCTCCACAGTGCCTGCAAAATATTTCATGCCCAGGGCATTGGCCAAAGCCACAATCAGAATTCCATCCGGCTTTAGCAGAGACTTAGCCGCATGAATGTGTTTCTCATAGGGAGCTGTCAGAGTTCCCGCAAAGATCACATAGTCATACTTTTTGCCCTCCGCACAGGCCTCTGCCGCGTAACCGGCCAGACTGTCCTTTCGGTAATAGATGTTGGCTGCGCCCGGATAGCGCTGGCGCACCGTTTCCAATGCACTCTCTGTCTCATCCAGCACCGTCACTGCACTCACGCTGGAGCGAAGAAGCCCGGTCAGCGCGCCGTAATCGGCACCCACCTGCAGAACCTCCGCCTCCGGCTCAAAATCATACCACTCTAACAGCAGTTCCCGCTGGGAAGAGAGGGCATACAAAAGGTCCAGCCTGTGGTTGTCCTTTAAGATGGAGCGGATATCTCCGCGGTGCTCAGAAAGGAGCGCCTGTATCTCATCATCGATCTTTCTCATGCTCAAAAAACCTCTTTCTTATTGTAAAGTGGAAGGTTTCAGCACTGCCTCCACCTCGGATTCCATATCATATACACCCACGGTATTCTTATTGGAAATGACCGTGATGTTCGCCACATCATACAAACGATGGTACACGGTGTGCTCGCCCTGCTCAAAGCCGGTACAGCTCATGGAAAGCAGATACTCCCCGCCCTGAAGGGTCATCTTCTGGCGGAAGTTCACCTCGTACTCGTCACCGTTTTTCACCGGACGGATCTCAGCTCCCTCAAACATGGTGTTTGTTCCGGTTAAGTCCGCGCCCTTCTTATCTTTAATGGTGTAGGTAAAGATCGGGGCCTGGATGCTGTCATGGAAACGGATCTTCTCTTTGATGGTAAAATACTCACCCTTTAACAACAGGTTCGTTAAGTTGCCACGCTCATCAAACATGCCAAGATCATAGATCTCCGCCTTGCCGTTGCCATACTCGGTACGGTTCGGGTTGATGGTGATCTTATCCTTCATAAGACCGCTGTGCTTTTTGTTGGCATGGCCGGAGGCCGCGCTGCCAGCTGCACCGTTCTGTCCGTCCGCTTTGCCGGTCGTGTTTTCACTGCCCGCTGCGCCAGATCCCGCTGTTTTTCCATCTGCTCCGGTTCCTGCTGCATCATCATCCAGCCCGCCGGAGAAATCATTCATCTCCAGCAGCTCCTCTTCCAGATCATCCATCTGGTTGGCCAAAATCTTCTTGTACAGATCCACCATCTTGCCCGGCGCGCCCTCAGCCACATAATGACCCTTATTTAAAAGCACCACCCGGTCGCAGTATTTGATGACACTGCCCATATCATGGGTAACCATGAGAATGGTAGTTCCGTTCTTTCGGATCTCCTCCATGCGGCGATAGCACTTGGACTGGAAGAACACATCTCCCACGGAAAGCGCCTCATCCACAATGAGGATTTCCGGCTCCACATTGATTGACAATGCAAAAGCCAGCCGTACAAACATACCGCTGGAATAGGTTTTCACCGGCTGGTAAACAAAGTCTCCGATATCCGCAAATTCCAGGATATCCGGAAGCTTCTCGTCCATCTGTTTTTTGGAAAAGCCCATCATGGTTCCGTTCATGTAAATATTCTCAATGCCGGTGTAATCCATGTTGAAGCCCGCTCCCAGCTCCAGAAGCGCCGAGATAACTCCACTCACCCGGACCTGTCCGCTTGTCGGGGTCAGCACTCCGGTGATGATCTTTAATATCGTTGATTTTCCGGAACCGTTGGTTCCGATGATACCTACCGTCTCACCCTTCTTTACATTGAATGAAATATCACTCAGTGCAAAGAAGTCCTTATGGTAGTTTTTATGGGTTAAGCTGAGAGACTCCTTCAGCCGGTCGATCGGCTTGTCATACAGCTTATATATCTTGCTCACATCCTGTACCTGGATCGCGTATTCGTTATTTGAAGACATGGGATTCCTTTCATCCGTCCTTTTGACCCGAAAACCGCCCACAAACGGGGCATTTTATTGTTTTTCCGGCCCTGCTGGCCGCAATACGGGTAATTTACCACGACAGTATACCATTAAATTTCATCAGGTGCAAGGCACGTGAGGGTGCACACCATAATTTTCATAAAATCGTCAGAATTAGCCAAGAGAACAACAAAAACACGGCAGCCTGCATTTCACAGTCTGCCGTGTTTTTGCTATATGTTACATAAGAGAGAATTACAGCCCTTTTTCGTTTCTGTCTACGGTTACATGCATCAATGCATTGTCCATTGCGTCCTTGGTCATTTCCTGGCCAAGTCCCGGAAGCTCCGGAACGGTGTAAATACCTTTAACCGGCTGGTAATCGTACTTGCACAGTCTGGTCAAATCCGGCTGGGTGCTGCGGAAGTGATGCTCATGGATGCAGAAATTCGGAATTGCTGCCTCGATATGGAGTGCTGCTGCAGTAGAGATCGGGGAGCCTGCGCAGTGAGCCTGTACCGTTACATCAAATACCTGTGCCATATCGCAGATCTTCTTGGACTCGGTGAGACCGCCACAGTTACAGATATCCGGCTGTAACAGCTGTACATTGTTCTCCGCAAAATTGTTCATATAATGCCAGCGTCCATAGAGACGTTCACCGCTGGCGATCGGAGTTTTCACCTTGTCGTGAACCGCTTTCTGCATCATCGGATTCATCGGGATAACCGGCTCCTCCAGAGCCATAACTTTATACTTGTCACACAGCTCGCCGATCATAACCGCGCTGACCGCATCGGTACGACAGTGGTTTTCCACAATCAGGTCAAAATCATATCCCAGATCACGGACTGCTTTCATACGATCCTCTACCATCTTCATGAAGGTTCTGGACGGAATGCCCTCGCACTCGCTCTTCGGAAGGTGGGTGCCGTCCGGTCCGATCTGGGTAAAATCGATCTTGATGGCATCGTAGCCGTCATCCAGAGCATATTTTGCAATCATGCGGTACTCTTCCGGTTTGCCATAAGGTCCGATTTTGTCACACCAGCCGAACTGCAGCTGGGAAGCGTAGGAACGCATCTGACTTCTGAACTTGCCGCCCATTAACTGATAGCATGGAACATTTAATGCCTTGCCCTTAATGTCCCACAGTGCAATATCAATCGCGCTGATACCAGCAAATACGATGGCACCTCCGCCCATGCCCCAGAAGCTGGACTTAAACATCTTATTCCAGATTACTTCAATATTCATCGGATCCATGCCAACAATCAGGCCGGCCAGGTCTTTTACCATGCCAAACGCTGCGGTGCTTCCGATTCCGAATGCGATACCGGCTTCGCCGTCACCGTAAATGCCTTCATCGGTATAAATACGGCACACGATCGGTTTTCTCTGCCATCTCTGAGAACCGGCATCCAGCATAAACACATCTACTTTTGTAATTTTCATCTGACAATCCTCCTGTACATTCGTTATTTCATACTGCGTCTTTTACGCTTTCTTTGTTCTTTTCTTAATCAGAGCTGCAATAAACGGGAAGAAGAAGCTTAACAGGGCAATGATTACGATGGTCAGGGTAAGCGGCTGGGTATAAAGGAAATTCCAGGAACCCTTGCTTGCGATCAGCGCCTGTCTTAAGTTGTTCTCCGTCATGGATCCCAGCACCATAGCCACAATCATCGGTGCGGTCGGAATCTTGAATTTGTAGCAGAAGTAGCCAATCAGGCCAAATACGATCAGCACGAGCACATCAAACGGGTTGGTGGCCAGTGCGAATACACCCGTTACACAAAATGCCAAGATAATTCCTGCCAGCAGTTCCTCCGGAACGGAAAGAATGGTCTTCATATAGCGAAGGGTAAAGATTCCGAGAGGCGCCATGATAATGTTCGCAATGATGATGGAAATGAACAGGCCATAAATGATATCCGGATGCTCGGTAAAGAATACCGGGCCGGTTCTCATGCCGTGAATCATGATTGCGCCAAGGAACAATGCGGATGTGGAGTTTCCAGGAACGCCCAGTGCCAAAAGTGGCACCAGGGAACCGCCAGTTACTGCATTGTTGGCTGCCTCAGGAGCCGCAACACCGTTTACGTTTCCGTTTCCGAAGGAATCCGGATCACCGGACAGCTTTTTCTCAATATCGTAGGCCATGAAAGTCGCTACATTGGTTCCTGCACCCGGGATGATGCCGACGATGGTTCCGATTACGGAAGCTCTCAGCCATACCGGAAACTGACGCATACATTCTTTCCAGCCAATCCAGACATTATCGACTGTCGGCATAGTACTTGTTGTTTTCACATTTTTGCAGGCTTCCGCAGTCTTCATAACGGATACGATACCAAACAGACCGATCAGGGAAGCTACCAGGCTGATGCCACTTAACAGGTTTACATTGCCAAAGGTCAGACGCGGAGTACCATTCTGCGGATCCATACCGATGACTGCGATCAGAAGACCGATCATGCCGGAAAGAAGTCCTTTCGGAATGTTGTCACCGCTGATGCTGGTAATGCAGGCAATACCTAACAGAGAAATTGCAAAGTACTCACCAGGACCAAACTTTAACGCGAAATCTGCAAGTACCGGGGTTAAAAACATCAGCACCAGGGCACTGAACAGTCCGCCAAAGACACTGGCCATGGTGGAAGTTCCAAGGGCCAGGCCTGCCTTCCCCTGTTTCGCCAGTGGATAACCATCCAGTGTTGTCGCGAAACTGGAGATAGTTCCCGGAATACCAAGTAAAATTGCGGAAATCGAACCGCCATAAATGGAAGAACAGTAGATTGCTGCCAGAAACGCAAGCCCCACACTCGGCTGCATGCCAAAGGTCATCGGTACCATCAGCGCAATCGCCATATTACCGGTCAGACCCGGAAGAGCTCCGATTACCAGTCCGACTACACAGCCCAGAACCAGGAACAGCAGCACCATCGGTGAAGCTACCGTCTGAAATCCTAAGAAAATACTGGACATTTTCTCTCCACTCCTTTCTCACATGATTTTAGAAAAACAGACCCATGAATCTTACATGGAATAACTGTGTAAATGCCAGATACAAACCAATGCTGATCAACAGATCGGTTGGGATCAGAACCTTCCAGTTCCGGTATCCCAGTGTTACCGATGTGGCTAACATCATCAGAAACGTTGGGATTACATAGCCCACATACTGGAACAGGAAATAGTATGCAAACAGATACACTACAATCAAAGCCACGGTTTTATAGGAAATATTTTTCTTTTCCTTCTGAGCCGGTTCTTCCTGCTTTGCAGCCTTGAAAGAACCCGCCAGAATCAGAATTCCTAAAATTACAATAGCCGCGCTGACCAGCTTCGGGTATGATCCTGCAGCACCAGGAAGGCCCTGAAAATATACAAATACTGCAATACCTAAGACGATCGCGCCAATTCCAAGTCCACAGTCTTTCTTACCCACAGTGTACTCCCCCTTCTTATTCCTTCAAAAGATCCTGAATGGATTCCATATTCTTGTAGTCTTCATCCAGCATAGCCTTAAAGTCTGATGAATTTGCATAGGTAATCGGAAGTCCGCTGTTTGCAAACTGGTCTTTTACTTCGTCAGAGTTCATAACAGATTCCATGGTATCGGACAGGTACTGAACGATTTCATCCGGAGTGCCGGCTGGAACACCAATACCTCTGTAGGAACCATACGTGAAGTCAATACCACTTTCCTTTAAGGTAGGAACATCCGGAAGGTTTTCACTTCTCTCATCGGAACAGATAGCCAGAACCTTGATCTTGCCCTGATCGATCAGAGAAGCTGCACCTGCGTAAGTAGTAAAGCCAACCTCAGCATGTCCGCCTGCCAGCTGTACAGTCTGCTCAGATGATCCGTTGGTATGCATATACTCAAACTGAACATCGGTCTTCTGGGAGAATAACAGGCTTGCAATGTGATGGGAGGTAGAGAAACCAGGTGTGGTATTCAGTAACTCTCTCTTCTTTCCTTCTTCTACGAACTGATCGATAGTCTCAATTCCGGAATCTGCGGATACTACGATAATCTCCGGGTCGAAGCAGTACTCTGCAACCGGGATAATGGAATCCATATCATAAGTAGTAGTTCCGCTCAGAACGTTGGTAACGAAGGATGAGGTCATAGCCAGAAGCGTGTAGCCGTCCGGTTTGGAGTTTGCTACATAAGTCTGTCCAATAACGGCACCGCCACCCTCTTTGTTCAGAACGCTGACCGGCTGTCCCAGTTCTTTCTCCATCTCCTGAGCCAGGATACGGCAGGAAAGGTCTACGTTGCCGCCTGCGGTAAACGGTACAACCAGGTCAATGGATTTGGTCGGGTAATTTGTGGGAGCTGCTGCTTTTCCGCTGTCGGCCGTTTTACTGTCATCGGCTGCCTTGGTATCTACGGCTGCTTCTGTAGCAGCTGCGCTGCTGTCTGACTTCGGTGCCTCTGTCGCAGTGTTTCCCCCACCAGAACATCCGGATAATGCAAGAACTGCTGCTGCCATCATAGCCATTACCTTCAGATTTCTTTTTTTCATAACGATCCCTCTCTTTTCTTAATGTTATTTTTTGCCGCTCAGGCTTTTGTTTGTTTTGTCTATTATTTTCATTATTTTTATCTTTTTTTGTATCTTTTAACTATCACCATTTTAACACGCCGCGCTTTTATTGGGAAATATACATAAACAATATGCCTATAACATAAACTTATCGCAATAAAAAAAGAAATCTGAAAGGTTATCGCATTTTCCTTTCAGATTTCCTGTTATCCAGTAATCCTATTCTGTTTTTTGGCCATCTTCACAAACTCCTGTGCAGCCGCCGATAAGTTCTTCTCCAAATATCCGACCGCCAGTGTCCGGATTGCATCCGGGCTGTTGATGGAGTAATATACGATTTCTTCATGGTTCGCTGTTTTTTCTACCGAGGAAGGTACAAACCCGATTCCCATGCCATTTCCCACCATCGCATTCAGGCTTTCGCAAGAATTGGATAAAAATGCCGCCTTCGGAATAAATCCGGCACTTCTGCACAATTTCTGAGAACTTTCATACATACGCCGTCCACGTTCATATAGAATAAATGGCTCCTCTTGCAGCTTCCGCAGATCTTCCGTCTCCAGTTCCCGTGATTCAGATCCCCCCAACTTCTGACATACATCCGAATGCTTCGGAACCGCCAGATAAATCTGCTCCCGGTAAAGCGGTTCATACCGAATCGTACCGCTGTGGAACGGCAGCATAACCAGTGCAAGATCCACTTCCCCGTTCATCAGCAGTTCCTCCGAGTAATTGGAAAACGCATCTACCACCTGCACCATGATTCCCGGATATTTTTTTCGGAATTCCGCCAGAAACGGAAGCAGAAAATTCTTCTGGTAAAATGGCGCAATGGCAATTGACAATTTTCCCTGGGTCAGCTCTTTAAATTCCCCCATCCGGCTAATCAGATGCTGACTGCGATTCAGGATTTCCCGCCCCTCTTCGCAGAAAATAGCACCCTCCTCTGTGAGGATTACTTTGTTGCTCTTCCTTATAAAAAGCTTCACCCCAAGCTCATCCTCCAGACGCTGGATCATCTGGCTCAACGCAGGCTGGCTTACGTGCACCACAAGCGCTGCCTTAGAAAAGCTGCCAGCTTCCGCAGCCGCAATTACATACTGGATATCACGTAGCTGCATTGTATCCCCTCCCCAATTATGTCGATTCTCTCTCGCATGACGTCTATTTTACCACAAAATCAACAAAATATGACCGTTATCTTTCGCAAAAAATGTGAAGAGGCGAACAGAAAAACAACTGCTATGTTTTTCTGTCCGCCTGACATACAATATATTATTTCCGTTTTTACAGATGCAGCACGCGGTCGCGGATTTCCTGCGTCCGTCCCTGGTTCCAGAACTGGGTTCCAATATAGCCGCAGGTACGGCGCGCAACAGACATCTTGTCCTGGTCGCGGTTGCCGCAGTTCGGGCACTCCCAGATCAGCTTTCCGGCCTCATCCTCGATGATTTTGATCTCACCGTCGTAGCCGCAGCACTCGCAGTAATCGCTCTTGGTATTCAGCTCTGCATACATGATGTTCTCATAGATGAACTTCATGACAGACAGGACTGCCGGGATATTCTGCTGCATGTTCGGCACTTCCACATAGCTGATCGCGCCGCCCGGAGACAGCTTCTGGAAATCGGACTCAAATTTCAGCTTGCTGAAGGCATCGATTTCCTCACTGACGTGAACATGATAGCTGTTGGTGATGTAGTTCTTATCGGTTACGCCCGGAATAATGCCGAAGCGTTTCTGTAAGCATTTCGCGAACTTGTAAGTGGTGGACTCCATCGGAGTTCCGTATACGGAGTAGCTGATGTTCTCGGCCTCCTTCCACTCTCTGCATTTGTCGTTCATCTTCTGCATAACAGCCAGGGCAAACGGCTTTGCGGACGGATCGGTATGGGACTTTCCGGTCATACGCACGCACATCTCATGCAGGCCGCAGTAGCCTAGGGAGATGGTGGAATAGCCGTTAAACAACAGCTTGTCGATGGTCTCACCCTTTTTCAGTCTGGCCAGGGCGCCGTTCTGCCACAGGATCGGAGCCACATCGGAGATGGTTCCAAGCAGACGCTCATGACGGCAGCGCAGCGCGCGGTGGCAAAGCTCCAGGCGCTCCTCAAAGATCTCCCAGAAGCGGTCCATATCGCCCTCCGAAGAGCAGGCTACATCCACCAGGTTGATGGTAACAACACCCTGATTGAAACGTCCGTAGAACTTGTGGCTTCCGTCTGCGTTTCTCTGGGAATCCTCCACAGTCAGGAAAGAACGGCAGCCCATACAGGTATATACGTTTCCGCCCTTTAATTCCTTCATGATCTTTGCGGAAATATAATCCGGAACCATACGCTTTGCAGTACACTTTGCAGCCAGCTCCGTCAGATACCAGTATTTGGAATCCTCTGTAATGTTATCTTCATCCAGAACGTAGATCAGCTTCGGGAAGGCCGGAGTGATCCAGACACCCTTTTCATTTTTTACGCCCTGCATTCTCTGGATCAGAACCTCTTCGATGATCATAGCCAGATCATCACGGGTGCGTCCCTCCGGAACCTCGTCCAGATACATGAACATGGTCACAAACGGTGCCTGTCCGTTACAGGTCATCAGAGTGATCAGCTGATACTGGATCGTCTGGATACCGCTCTTGACCTCCTCACGCAGTCTGCGTTCTACTACACGGTTGATGATGGTCTCATCCAGAGCCTCTCCGCACTCCTTGCGCTCCTCGATCACGTTCTTACGCAGCTTCTGGCGGCTGATATCCACAAACGGTGCCAGATGAGCCAGGGAGAAGGACTGTCCGCCGTACTGGTTGCTGGCCACCTGCGCCACGATCTGGGTGGTAACATTGCAGGCAGTAAAGAAGCTGTGCGGCTTCTCGATCATGGTCTCACTGATGACCGTACCGTTCTGGAGCATATCCTCCAGATTGATCAGGTCGCAGTTATGCTCCTTCTGCGCAAAATAATCTGTATCGTGGAAATGGATGATACCGGCCTCATGCGCGCGCACAATCTCTTCCGGAAGCAGGACACGGCGGCTTAAGTCCTTGCTGACCTCGCCGGCCATGTAATCACGCTGGGTAGAGTTGATGACCGGATTCTTATTGGAATTTTCCTGCTTTACTTCCTCATTCAGATGCTCGATCAGAGCAAGGATGCCATTGTCCGTGGTATTGGACTTTCTGGTCAGCTCTCTCTTATAACGGTAACGCACATATTTCTGCGCCACCTCATAACCGCGCATCTCCATGATGCCGGTCTCTACCATATCCTGAATATCTTCTACATTTACCGCATGCGTAGCCTCTTCCACCTGCTTAGCGATCATATCTGCCACTGCATTGATCTGATATTCATTCAGCTGATGAAGATGATCCACACTGGCATTTGCCTTTGTGATCGCATTCACGATTTTAGAGACATCAAAAGAAACTTCCTTGCCGTTTCTCTTGATGACATTTGTCTTAACATCCGTAGTCATGCCTAAACCCCTCTCAAATATACTATATCTTGTATTTTTATTGTTTATAAACAACTATATATCGTAGCAGAGACTATGATACTACAAATACAGGGAAAATGGAAGTGGCAATTTCACGAATATTTCATGGAATATTTGGTTGAATATTTATTTTACATAAGGTATGATTAGACAGGTCCGGTTTGCCAAAATACGGAAATTTCCGCAGAGTTCCTTGCTTTTCACTCGAACCGGCAAACGGAAAAAGAACACGGGAGGTTTGCACATTGCTAAATAAATGGAAACAAACGATATCAAAATTTGTATGTTTTGTCCTAACATGCCAGTTGTTCATTCTGACAGTCTGGGCAAAACCGGACTGGCCCTCCGATACCGGCATCATGGCTGAGGCAGGCATTGTCATGGATATGGATTCCGGTGCCATTCTGTATGGTCAGAATATCCACCTGACCTACCCGCCGGCTAGCATCACCAAAATCCTCACAGCACTCATCGTCCTGGAAAATTGCAATCTGGATGATACTGTAACATTTTCTACAACGGCTGTCAACCAGGTTGAGGCCGACAGCGGAAATAAAATCAGCGTTGTGGCCGGAGATGAGCTGTCCGTAGAAGACTGTCTCTACTCCATGCTGTTAGTATCCTGTAACCAGGCCGCCAATGCTCTGGCCGAGCATACGGCAGGCAGTATTTCTGCCTTTGTGAACATGATGAATGAAAAGCTGGCGCAGCTTGGATGTCAGGAAAGCCACTTCGAAAACCCATCCGGCTTAAATGGCGATAATCAGTATGTTTCCGCTTACGATATGGCCCTGATTGCCCAGGCTGCCTACGACAATGAAACCCTGGTAGAGATCAGCTCTGCCACCACCCATAAGATCGCGCCGACCACCCAGAACCCGGATGGCTTCACCATCCGCGGAGAGCACCGGCTCTGCGTGACAGAAGACCCCAGCAGCCCGTATTACTATCCGGAGGCCGTAGCAGGAAAAACAGGCTACCTGATCAAAGCCGGAAATACCCTGGTTACCTACGCGGTAAAAGATAACCGCCGCCTGATCTCTGTTATCTTAAAAGGGCAGCCAAGACAATACTTCGTAGATGGTAAGGCACTTTTGGAATTTGGATTCCGGTCCTTCCAGGACTACACTGTGGCAGACTATGAAAGCCGTTATGTAACCGGAAACGAGACCATCAATCTGGATAAAGGCTCGTTTCAGGCATCTGATCTGATGATCGATCCTGACAGCGTAATCACCCTGCCAAACAGTGCCTCCTTTGAAGATGCAGATATCACGCTTGGGGCGCTGCCGGAGATCAGCCCAGACAATGCCGTAGCGCTGCTCACCTACAGCTACAATGACCGGACAATCGGTACCGCGTATCTGCTGGCAAAAGATGGCGTCACAATCGACGGGAATGATTCAGCCGCAGAGGCTGCCACAACCGCTTTCGATACCGCAAATGCAGAAGCTCCCCTGGCTACTGCTTCCAACGCAGAGAAGCCCCAGCGGCCACACAAACATATTTCCGTAGCCGGTGTCCTGATCACAATCCTGATCGTGCTTCTTGTTCTTGGCGTGATCGGCCTTATAAGCTGGTTCATCTACTCGAAAAAGAAAGAAGCCAAAGCCCTGGCAAAACGACGGGAACGCCGCAGACAGCGCCTGCAGCGCTCCGGTGAGGAAGAAGAGTTTGAGCGGCTGCTGGCTGAGTACAAAAATAAAAAGAAATAACGCCGCACCGCAGACCGCATTATAAAAGGCATATTGAAAAAGCCCATGAAAACCGTTCACAAATCGTTTTCATGGGCTTTTCTAATGCTCTTTTCTGAATTTTGCAGGGATTTTCTGATATGCTTTACCACCCCAGATTAACTGGTTCCCCGCCTCCTGCTATAATTGTTTTTGATGTGGAAGCCGTACTCTCTGACTGAGACGCGCCGTCTGATGCGCTGTCACTGTTCTGGCGCTCCTGTGGGGCCTCTGCTGTCTGCTCCGCAGTCTGTCCAGCCGCCGCATTCTGGTCTGCCTGTGTATGATCTGCCGGCTGCTCCGTCTGCGCACTGTCTGCTGTTTCCGTCGTTCTGCCATAGTTCAGTGCGGCATATACATCCAGCATACCATTGCTGCTGAGCTTGCCTTCCAACGGCGGAATCTTTCGCGCCGTTTCCAGAAGAACTTTCCGGATATCAGAAAGCTGCAGATCCGTGCGATAGGAATACAAAAACGCCGCCGCTCCGGCTACCATCGGAGCTGACATAGAGGTTCCGGTCATAAATCCATAACCGCCATCTGCGATGGTGCTGACAATGTAGGTGCCCGGTGCCGCGATATCCACGCTCTTTGCTCCGTAATTGGAGCTTTCCGCCAGGCTTCCGTCAAACATCAGGTTTGCCACAGAAATGACATTATCCAGGTCAAAGGAGGATGGATAGTCCGGCTTCTGGTCTGTGTCCTCTCCGATGCCTTTTTCGTTTCCGTTTCCGGCCGATACCACAAACAGCATCCTGGATGCCCGCATTACCTTCTCCAGTTCCGGATAATACTCTGTCGTACCAAAACTGAGGTTGCAGATCGAGGCTCCGTTTGCTTCCGCATAGCGAATGGCTTCAATGATGGCCTTTTCCTCACCTACACCGTACTGGGTTCCCAGTGCCTTTAATACCATGACCTTCACATATTTGTTGTCCGTAATACCGGCAATACCACCATTTCCGCGGG
>OHAC01002016.1_pt1 | contig 17134 bp, 16 predicted proteins | sample 1577051 | NCBI WGS metagenome assembly OHAC01 (sample SAMEA3541499, study PRJEB24748) | human gut metagenome | biome: human gut; feature: human-associated habitat; material: faeces | place: China | collected 2012 | reverse complement strand
AGAAAAGGAGCCGCCTCGTCAGGGCGAACCCGCCTGCGGCAGTTCGAGTGCCCCGCTGGGTCGGTGCAGAAAAGGAGCCGCCCCGTCAGGGCGAACACGCTGACGCAGTTCGTGTGCCCCGGCTTTCCGGTGCAGAAAAGGAGCCGCCTCGTCAGGGCGAACCCGCCTGCGGCAGTTCGAGTGCCCCGCTGGGTCGGTGCAGAAAAGGAGCCGCCCCGTCAGGGCGAACACGCTGACGCAGTTCGTGTGCCCCGGCTTTCCGGTGCAGAAAAAAGGAGCCGCCCGTTAGGGGCGAACACGCTGACGCAGTTCGCGCGCCCCGCTCAGCCGGTGCAGAAAATCCGGGAAATCCCGAAAAAATTTTCCCGCCCGAAAAGGCAGCAAAAACGCCCGTTCTCACGCTGAGAAAACGTCTATCCGAACGGTATAGTTAGCAAAACCTAACCACCCGGAATTCAGCCGAAAATTTCTCTCGAAAAAGTGCTTGACATATTGGTTAGGATATGCTAACTTATATACATGGTTAGCCGAGGCTTACTGATACGCCCCGTTGACCGGCACGCTTCCTCACGGAACGGGAACGTGCTGAAAAGTTATAAAAGAAACAGCTTCCTCTGTATTTTGCGCATCATTCCGAACAAAACCCGTTAAGACGTTGCGCGGCTGAATGGCTAACCGCAGCCGCGCTGTTCGGGAAAAACGCATACCAAATGTACAGACCGGAAATACTGTAAACGGGAGGTGCATCAGCAATGCAAAATGGCTTGGATCGACTTTTAGCGACCTACTGCTCGCCGACACTGGCGGGCATCAAACCGGCAAGTCTGGTGTCGTGCGACCGGAATTTATATCCCGATCTGCCGCAGCGATTAAAGGAATACCGCGATGCGTTCTCAGCGCGAGAGATTCACTTCGAGATCGTCTGCGCCTGCAGCGCACGCTTCCTCTTACTGGTATACAGCAAGCCGCAGCTTGAACGCCGCATGGCGGACCCGCAGGTGCAGCATGTGCTCCGGCACTTTGCGTACCCGGTCGGTCAGCCGCTCGATGTTCTGCTGCGCAATCTCAAGCGCCGCATCGCCATGTCCAAGGACTTTCCGCACGAAATCGGACTGTTCCTCGGATACCCGATCGAGGACGTTGTGGGATTTATTCGATACGCCGGAAAGGGCTGCAAATTAAGCGGTCTCTGGAAGGTGTACGGCGATGCCGAGGCGGCATCCCGACTGTTTGACCGCCTATCGCGGGTATGCCGCGCTGTGACCAGACGCGTTGACAAGGGCGAAACCCTTCTCGAAGTGTTTGCAGCATAGCATAACTCGATAGAACTACAAATATAGAACAATACATGCGAAGGAGCAAAATTATCATGAGCAAAGCAGCAGTTATTTTCTGGAGCCAGACCGGCAACACCGAGCAGATGGCAAACGCGATTGCAGACGGCATCCGCGAGGGCGGCATGGAAGTTGACGTACTGAACGTTGCGGACACCACCCCGGCTGACGCTGTTAAGTACGCAAAGATCGCTCTCGGCTGCCCGGCTATGGGTGCCGAGGTTCTCGAGGAGACCGAGTTCGACCCGTTCTTCACCGAGCTGGAGAGCAAGATTTCCGGCCTGAAGGTTGCGCTGTTCGGCTCCTACGGCTGGGGCGACGGCCAGTGGATGCGTGACTGGGTACAGCGTACCAACGACGCAAACGCTGTCATCTACACCGATGAGGGCCTCATCCTCAACGAAACCCCGGACGACGACGGCATCGCAAAGTGCAAGGAGTTCGGCAAGGGCTTCGCAGCATTCTAAACAATCCCGCAATTCTCTTAACGCGCTTCATATTACCTGCGCGAAGCGCAATTTCGATAGGATTTGCAAGGCAAATCCATAAAAACCGGGAGCATGAATCACGGTTTTTATACTCCTAAGAGCAATGCTGTGTGCCGCGTGCGGCGCGCAGATTGCGACCCGGACCTTGTCCGAACACCGTTCGGCAAAGTCCCTCGTTTGAAACCGTGGTTTCAAACGAATTAACTCACGGTCGTAACTTGTGCGACGGCACGAGTTATGATACAAATATCCTTTCTTGTCCCGGGGGAAACCCCATGGCATACTGCCCGGTATGTCAAAACATAACATGAGCCCGCGGTCATCCGGAACAATGGCCGCGGGCTTCCTCCTATCTGCGGAATGCCTACAGTTAGCAACAGCATACTGCACAATTAGTCACGGCAAACTCTGTGCAGATTAGTTAGCTTTAACAAACTTGCTTTTTCCGTATTGACACAAAAGGTTAGCTGGTGTAAACTTCAAATGATAAATAGGTTAGAGCGGTCTAACCTGATACAAAACACTTTTTTTCGCGCAGAGATTACAGAAAAGGAGAGGATTACCATTATGCCGCTTACGTTAATGGATGTTGGTGTAGAGACCACCGTAAAGACCATTCGAGGAAAAGACCAGACGAGAAAGTTCCTGCAGAATCTCGGCTTTGTCGAGGGCGCAAAGGTCACTGTTGTGTCTTCTCTGGCAGGCAACGTAATCGTAAACGTGAAGGATGCGCGCGTCGCAATCTCCGAGCAGATGGCTTCGCGCATTATGGTTTAATTGCAAAGGGGGCAAACGCAAATGAGCAATCTGAGAAACACGCCGGTCGGCTCCACCGTAACCGTCCGCAAGATTGAGGGCGAGGGTGCGACCCGCCGCCGCATCATGGATATGGGCATCACCCGCGGTGCGGAGATCTATGTCCGCAAGGTAGCGCCGCTGGGCGATCCGGTTGAGATCACCGTGCGCGGCTACGAGCTGTCGCTTCGCAAGGCAGACGCTGAGATGATTCAGGTTGACTAAAGGACACCGGCACGCTGTTTTATAAACGATGTGCTGCTGTCTGTCTCATTCCCCTTATAAGATGAATTCTGCGCCGGTGTACCGCATCGGCGCACGGTTCTGACTGCAAAGGTGGATGAAACGTCACACAAAACCCGTTAAAATTTTTTTTACATAGGGGTTAGCAGATACTAATCCCAAGAAAGGGGAAAAATATGTCAATTCGTTTGGCACTTGCCGGCAACCCGAACTGCGGCAAGACCACGATGTTCAACGATCTGACCGGTGCGACCCAGTATGTCGGCAACTGGCCGGGCGTTACCGTGGAAAAGAAGGAAGGCAAGTTCAAGGGCGACAAGGAAGTCCTGATCACCGACCTGCCGGGTATCTACTCCCTCTCTCCGTACACGCTGGAGGAGGTCGTTGCGCGTGATTATCTCGTAAACGAGAAGCCGCAGGCCATCATGAATCTGGTGGATGCCTCCAACATCGAGCGCAACCTGTACCTGACCACCCAGCTGCTCGAGATGGGTATTCCGGTCGTTGCGGCGCTGAACATGATGGATATCGTCAAGAAGCGCGGCGATGTGATCGACGTAAAGAAGCTGTCCAAGGAACTGGGCGTTACGGTCGTTGAGACCGCAGCCATCAAGGGCGAGGGCACCAAGGAGCTGGTCGAGGCGGCAAAGAAGGCTGCCAGGGAGGGCAAGGCTCCGGCACGCATCAAGTTCTCCGACACCGTTGAAAATGCGGTAAACGAGATCGAAAAGCTGATTGCAGACGTTACCGAGCCGGCACAGCGCCACTGGTTCGCTGTCAAGCTGTTCGAGCGCGACAGCAAGGTGCAGGCGCGCTTTACGCTCGGCAAGGACGTGCAGGACAAGATCGAGAAGCTCATCACCGCCGTTGAGGAGGAGCTTGACGATGACGCGGAGTCCATCATCACCGATGAGCGCTATCAGTACATTGGCAAGCTGGTCAAGGACTGCGTTAAGAAGAAAAAGACCGGTCTGTCCACCTCGGATAAGATCGACCACATTGTTACCAACCGAATCCTCGCTCTGCCGATCTTCGCACTGGTCATGTGGCTGGTCTACTACGTTTCCGTAACCACCGCAGGCGGCATCTTCACCGACTGGGCAAACGACGGTGTGTTCGGTGAGGGCTGGCATCTGTTCACCATCGGCGCTGCCGACTATGAGGAAGCAACCGCCGAGTACGACGACCAGATCACCCGCCGCGATGCATGGCTCGAGGCTGCTGACGAGGCCGGCATCGACACCGCTGCTCTGACCGAGGCGCTCGAGGCCGAAGAGGCTGACGAGACCGCCATCGCTGACGCAGCTGCTGCCATCGAGGCAGACCCGGCTGCTGCATCGGTTGTCGGCACTGCCGAGTTCGAGGACGAGGACTCCGGTGAGGTTACCACCGAGGACGTTACTCTTGCGACCTTCGAGGAGACCATGACCGCTGAGGAGCCGGATCCGGCTGACTTCGGTGTATGGGTGCCGGGTATTCCGGTGCTGTTGGAGAAGCTGTTCGCTTCCATGGGCGTTAACGAGGACGGCTGGGTTTACAGCCTGGTAATGGACGGTATCGTTGCCGGTGTCGGCGCGGTTCTGGGCTTCGTTCCGCAGATGCTCATCCTGTTCTTCTTCCTCGCTATCCTCGAGGACTGCGGCTACATGGCGCGTGTTGCATTCATCATGGACCGTATCTTCCGCAAGTTCGGTCTTTCGGGCAAGTCCTTCATCCCGATGCTGATCGGCTCCGGCTGCGGCGTACCGGCTGTCATGGCTTCCCGTACCATCGAGCAGGAGCGCGACCGCCGCATGACCATCATGACCACCTGCTTCGTACCGTGCGGCGCTAAGCTGCCGATCATTGCGATGTTCGCGGGCGCGTTCTTTGGCGGCTCCGGCACCATCGCATTCTCCGCTTATGTTCTGGGCGTGCTGTCCATCATCATCTCGGGCATCATGCTCAAGAAGTTCAAGATCTTTACCGGCGACCCGGCTCCGTTCGTCATGGAGCTGCCGAGCTATCATGTTCCGACCGCCGGCAACGTATTCCGCTCCATGTGGGAGCGCGGCTCCTCCTTCATCAAGAAGGCAGGCACCGTCATCCTGCTGTCCACCATCTTTATGTGGTTCACCCTCGGCTACGGCTGGGAAGGCGGCGCGTTCTGCGCGGTAGCCGATATCGACAACTCCATCATGGCGCGCATCGGCACTGTGATTGCTCCGATCTTCACGCTGCCGGGCTTCGGCACTTGGAAATCCGCCGTTGCCACCATCTCCGGTCTGGTCGCAAAGGAGAACGTTGTTGCTACCTTCGGTCAGCTGTATCACTTCGTCGGCGAGGTTGCCGAGGACGGCTCCGAAATCTGGAGCGAGCTGGCTGCTGACTTCACGCAGGTCGGCGCGTATGCCTTCATGGCGTTCAACCTGCTGTGCGCACCGTGCTTCGCGGCAATGGGCGCCATCAAGCGTGAGATGAACAACGGCAAGTGGACTGCTTTCGCAATCGGCTACATGTGTGCTTACGCTTACGTTGTATCCACCATCATTTATCAGATTGGCGGTCTGATCACCGGCGAGCTGACCTTCGGTGTCGGCACGGTCGTTGCCATCGCGTTCATCGCGCTGATCATCTTCCTGCTGTTCCGCAAGCCGGCCAAGGCTGACTCCACCGAGGGTCTGCGCCGCATGAGCGTGGACGCCAACTGATTTCTTTCGGATTTGAAAGGTGGCTTTAACCATGAGTATTGGTGATATCATTCTGGTATTGATCGTAGCGGCTGTCGTGTTCTTCGCGGTCCGTTCGGTCTTCGTCAAGAAGTCCGGCGGCTGCGGCGGCGATTGCGCACATTGCGGCGGCAGCTGTCATCACACAGCGCCTCCGGACAAGAAAAAGTAAACACCTCTCTAAAACCGTCCCGCTTTGCGGGGCGGTTTTTTGCGTTAAGATCGTACTCTCAGACAGGGATTCGCAGGCAGAGCTTTTGCGGTGTGCCCGAACCGCGCAGGCGGTTCACCCTTTCCGGGCGGAGAGTTTTGCCGTGAACCACGACGGGGAGTGCCGCTACGCGCGGCGGGCGCACAAGAGGGTAGACAACCTGCGGTTTTCCACCCTCTTGTGAATCTCCCCTTTTCCCTCAAGGGCTTGGGTGCAGATGGTAGACTGCGTAAGCAGGAAAAGGACGCGGCAGTCGGGTTACTCTTGCGTGACTTTCGCAAACCTTTCGCAGTTCTCGGATAGCGTACTGCTACACATGCGGGTTAATCAACGCAGAGTGCGGCACAAGGTGAATTGCCCAAAGGGCAAGAGAGGGTCCTCTGGAGGATAACTGTGCCGCACAATTCGTCAGCGCGTTATGATGGACAGGGCCTGCGAGGATAAATGCTACTAAATAGATAGATTCGTAGGTGCTGTCCGTAACCTCCAGACTTACGAGTTGCGCGGCACGGGTATGCCGCGCCTGCTGGAAGTAGCCGACCTGTGTAGCAGTACGGTATCCGACACTGCGAATAGGTTGAGAAAGACACGGAAGAAAAAATCCTCTGCCGTACTCCTTTTCCTGCTTACGCAGTCTACCATCTGCACCCAAGCCCTCGAAGGAAAGGTAGGAGTTCAAAGAGGAAGGGAAACCATGGGTGTCCCTTCCTTTTTGCTCCCGCGGCGAGTGCCGCAGTCCCCGCGCCGGACGGCGCAATGTCCCCGTCGTGGTTCACGGCGAAATCCCCGCCCGGAAATGGCGAACCGCCTGCGCGGTTCGGGCACACCGCAAAGCCGGTGCCTGCGACTGCTTCGCTATCCTCGAAAACGCCCTTTGCCTTTCCCACTCGGCGTGCTATAATTGATACATAAAGGTGGCGAACGCGCGTGAAACAGCTGACCAAGAACCAACTGAAGATTCTCGCCATGGTGTGTATGACGCTCGACCACATCGGCGCGGCATTTTTTCCGCAGGCGGTGTGGCTGCGCGTAATCGGACGGCTGGCGTTTCCGCTGTTCTCCTACTGCATTGCAGAGGGCTGCCGCTATACGCGGAACAAAGCCCGATACTTCGGCAGCGTGTTCGCGTGCGGCGCAGTGTGCGTTATCGCGTTCCTGCCGTTCGGCGGATTCTGCGGAAACGCGCTTATCACGCTGAGTATGTCCATTCTGCTGCTGTACGGTATGGAGGCGTGGAAAAGCAGCGGAAAACTGCGCTTTCTGGCATTGACAGCCGCGCTTGCCGCCGTATTTTACCTGCTGTGCCGGACGGTCTACATCGACTACGGCTTCGCTGGCGTGCTGCTGCCGCTGTACGCGGAAATCGGGCGGCTATTCTGGGAGCGCGTGTTCGTCGGCATTCCGCCGGTCATCGGCGAGCGGCTCGGCTTTGCGGTCGGTCTGCTGGCGCTTGCCGGTGTGATGGGCGGCTTGCAGCGCTTCTGCGTGCTGGCGATCTTCCCGATTTTGCTGCTCGGAAATGAGCGCGGTAAATGGAAAATGAAGCACTTTTTCTATATTTACTATCCCGCCCATCTGGCGGTCATCGGCGCGGTGCAGATGGCGCTTGAAGCCGTGGCAGGATAACCGCTCGAACAGTGGAAGTACAGCGGAAATTGTGGTATAATAGCCTCATTCGGCTATTATAAATGATTGAATGGCGTATACCACCAGTGGCATAAAAATTTACGTTAAACTTAACGTTTAGCAGCCACTGTGGTATACTATATATAATGTATCAATGAGCGAGGAAAATACACATGAAAATCATGGTGATAGACGGCAACAGCATATTGAACCGCGCGTTCTACGGCATCCGGCAGCTGACCAACCACGAGGGACTGCCCACCAACGCGGTTTACGGCTTTCTGGCTACGCTGTTCAAACTGCAGGACGAGGAGCAGCCCGACCGCACCATCGTCTGCTTTGACGTGAAGGAGAAAACCTTCCGCCACCTCAAATTCGACACCTACAAGGCCACCCGCAAGGGCATGCCGGACGAGCTTGCGGCGCAGCTGCCGATTACAAAGCAGGTGCTCGATGCCCTGGGCGTTACCCGCTGCGAGCTGGCGGGCTACGAGGCGGACGACCTGCTCGGCACGATCAGCCGCCGCGCGGACGAGCACGGCGACACCTGCGTGGTCGTAACCGGTGACCGCGACAGCCTGCAGCTGGTCGGCGGCGGCACGACCGTTATGCTGGTCTCCACCCGCATGGGACAGACCACCTATCAGACCTACGACACCGCCGCTTTCCGTGAGAAATACGGCTTCGACCCGATTCGCCTGATTGATCTCAAGGCGCTCATGGGCGATTCGTCGGACAATATTCCCGGCGTGCCCGGCATCGGTGAGAAGACCGCCATGCAGCTGCTGCACGATTTCGGCACGCTCGAGGGCGTGTACGCGAATATCGACGACGAGCGCATCAAAAAGGGCGCGCGCACCAAGCTGCAGAACGGCGAGCAGTCCGCGAAGGACAGCTACTGGCTTGCCACCATCGACCGCAGCGTGCCGCTCGACCTCGATGTGGAGCACCTGCCCGCGCAGGACATCGACGAGACCGCGCTCTACGACCTGCTGACCCGGCTGGAGTTCAAGAACTTCATCAAGCGGTTTGACCTTTCGGGCGAGAGCGTGTCCGCGCCGCGTCTGCCGGAGCTGAAAACAGAACGAGTGGAGAATGTGCTCGAAGCGTTCAACTTAATGGATTCGCTGACTGATTGCGACCGCGTGTACGCCATCGTGCCGGAAACCTTAGGTGCAGTTTGCCTGCTGGACGGCGACACGGCACACATCCTGTTCGCCGAGGCGTTCGGTGACGCGTGGAACGACATTCTGCGCCGCCTGTTCGACGGCACGCTGTCCCTCGTGCTGCACGATGCGAAGGCCACCGTGCGGGCACTGCTGCAGCGCGGTATGGACCCGAAGGGCATCGTGTTTGACACCGCCATCGCGGCGTACCTGCTCGACCCGACCCAGTCCGGCTACGACCTGCCGCGGCTTGCGCTTGCGTACTGCAATGCCGAGCTGCCGGAGCTGGATTTGGACGATCCGGCGGCGGTTTCACTCCTCGGCGGTCAGGAGGACACCGAGAAGGCCGTGGCGCAGCATGTCGGTGCGCTGCGCGCCATTTACGCCGAGGCGGCTGACCGGATCGAGCAGCTCGGCATGCGAAAGCTGTACTATGAAATCGAGCTGCCGCTCCTGCGCGTGCTGGCTGAGATGGAAGCGGCGGGCTGTGCGGTCGAGCCGGATGAGCTGCGTGCCTTCGGTGACAAGCTGGACGTGCGTATCCGCGACCTGACCGAGCAGATTTATCATGACGCGGACGGCGAGTTCAACATCAACAGTCCCAAGCAGCTGGGCGAGGTGCTGTTCGAGAAACTCGGCCTGCATGCTCCGAAAAAGACAAAAACAGGCTATTCCACCAACGTTGAGGTGCTTGAGCGCATCGCGGAGGACCACCCGATCGTGCCGCGCATCCTCGAGTACCGCAAGCTGACCAAGCTGAAAAGCACCTACGTTGAGGGACTTCTCAAGGTCATCAGTCCGGTGGACGGACGCATTCACACGCATTTTCAGCAGACCGTGACCGCCACCGGACGCCTGTCCTCGACCGACCCGAACCTGCAGAATATTCCGGTCCGCACCGAGCTTGGCCGCGAACTGCGCCGCATGTTTGTCGCACCGGACGAAAATCACGTCCTGATCGACGCGGATTATTCGCAGATTGAGCTGCGCGTGCTCGCGCATATCTCACAGGACGAGCACATGATCGAAGCCTTCAAGCACGGGCAGGATATTCACGCTGCGACGGCTGCCAAGGTCTACCATGTGCCGCTTGAGGAGGTCACGCCGCAGATGCGCTCCTCGTGCAAGGCGGTCAACTTCGGCATCGTGTACGGCATTTCGGATTTCTCGCTCGCGCAGGATATCGGCGTGACGCGCAAAGAGGCGGGCGAGTTTATCAAAACCTACCTTGACACCTATCCGGGCGTGAAGAAATATATGGAGGACATCAAGCAGACCGGCAGGGAGCAGGGCTATGTTTCCACGCTGTTTGGTCGCCGCCGCGCGCTGCCCGAGCTGAAGAGCAAGAACTTCAATATGCGCTCGTTCGGTGAGCGTGTCGCCATGAATACCCCGATTCAGGGCACCGCCGCGGATATCATCAAAATCGCCATGGTACGCGTCCGCGACCGCCTGCTGAGAGACGGTCTGCAGAGCCGATTGATTCTCCAGGTGCACGACGAACTTATCCTCGAGGCACCGAAGGACGAGCAGGAAACCGCCATGCGTCTGCTCACCGAGGAGATGGGGAACGCATTCAAGATGGATGCACCGCTCGTGGCAGAGGCCAAGGCGGGGCACAGCTGGTACGATGCGAAATAATTTGCTGCCCCGCCCTGCGAAACAGATTCCGAATTAGAGAAGGGATAAAATGGACACCATAATTTTTCTTTGCACCGGCAACACCTGCCGTTCCCCGATGGCGGAAGGCTTATTCCGCGCACATAACGGCGAGGAAAAGACCGGTTTAACGGCGGCTTCTGCCGGATTATACACCGAAAACGGCCTTCCGGCTTCCGCGAACGCGGTTGCCGCAGCCGGAGAACGCGGCGCGGATATTTCGGCGCACCGCTCGCGTCAGCTGACCGCCGAGATGGCGCGCGGCGCGAAGTATCTGGTCTGCATGACCGGCTCGCACTACGACCGGCTGTGCGAGCTGTTCCCGGACTGCGCGGACAAGATTTTCACGCTGCTGCCCGAGGACATTTCCGACCCGTTCGGCGGCGATCTCGCCACCTACCGCCGGTCTGCCGCCGAGATCGACAAGGGCGTGCAGGCGGTCATCAAGAACCTGAGCCGATGAACATTGTCGTGATGCAGGAGCGCCATCTCGCGGCGCTGGCGGAGATCGAGCGCGCGTGCTTTCACGCGCCGTGGAGCGAGAACATGCTGCGCGAGGAGCTGGGCAAGGGCATCTTTCTTGTGGCGGAGCAGGACGGCAGAACGGCGGGTTACGTCGGCTGCCAGACTGTGCTCGACGAGGGATATATTACCAATGTTGCCGTGTCGCCCGACTTCCGGCGGCAGGGCATCGCGCGGGCGCTGATTGCCGAGCTGACAGCGAAAGCCGGAGAAAACAAGCTGGCGTTTGTGACGCTCGAGGTGCGCGAGAGCAATGCACCGGCGATAGCGCTCTACACCGGAGCCGGATTTACACCGGTCGGAAAACGGAAGAATTTTTACAGCAATCCCACAGAAAACGCGGTTTTAATGACGATTTCACTGATTTGAAGGAGGATTTTGCCATGCTGGAGCTTCGCTTTGTTGACGCGGAAAACAGGGATTTTCACGACCTGACCGCTGCGCTGGACGAGTATTATTTCATGCTTGTCGGTGAGGTGGAGAAGCGCTACGCCAAGTACAACCTGCCGCATCTGTTTAACTGCCGCATCGTCGCATACGAGGACGGCAAGCCCGCAGGCTGCGGCGCGTGGAAGAAGATCGACGAGGGGACATTCGAGGTCAAGCGCATTTACATCGCGCCGGCGTTCCGCCGAAAGGGCGTGGCAAGCGCGGTCATTGCGGCTCTCGAGCAGGATGCGGCAAAGCACGGCTTCACCAAGGCCATCCTCGAGACCGCCCGCACGACCGAGGATTCGGCGGCGCTGTACACCAAGCTCGGCTATCGCGTCATTCCGTACTACGGCAGTCCGGCGGGCGCGGAAAACTGCCTGTGCTTTGAGAAAAATTTAGGAGATTAACCATGAAAATACTTGCAATCGAGTCCTCGTGCGATGAAACGGCGGCAGCCGTCATCGAGGACGGACGAAAAATCCTGTCGAGCGTGGTGGACACGCAGATCGCTACGCACGCGCTGTACGGCGGCGTTGTGCCGGAAATCGCGTCTCGGCGGCACATGGAGGCCGTTGTCCGCGTGACCGAGCAGGCGCTCAAGGACGCGGAAATGGACAAGCACGATGTGGACGCGGTTGCCGCGACCTGCGCGCCCGGACTGATCGGTGCGCTGCTCGTCGGCGCGAACTTCGGCAAGTCGCTGGCGTTTGCGATGAACAAGCCGTTCATTCCGGTGCACCACATCCGAGGACACATTGCGGCTACTTATCTGGCGTATCCGGAGCTGAAACCGCCGTTTTTGACACTGATTGCGTCCGGCGGTCACAGCGAGATCGTGATGGTGAAAAGCTACACCGAGTTTGAAATCCTCGGCGGCACACGCGACGACGCAGCAGGTGAGGCGTTCGATAAAGTCGCCCGCGTGCTCGGTGTCGGCTATCCGGGCGGCCCGAAGATCGACAAGCTGGCGCAGGACGGCGATGCGAAGATGTACAAGCTGCCGGATTCGCACATCAAGGATGCGCCGCTGGATTTCTCCTTCTCGGGACTCAAAACGGCGGTCATCAATCTGGCGCACAACGCCGAACAGAAGGGCGAAACCATCGACCGGAACGGTCTCGCGGCCTCGTTCTGCGCGGCTGTCGTGCATACGCTCGTGCCGCGGCTCGAGATGGCCGTCAAGCAGACGCATGCGCGGCGCGTTGTGTGTGCGGGCGGCGTGGCAGCCAACTCCTTCCTGCGGGCGGCCCTGCAGGACATGGCAAAGCGCGAGCACGTCCAGCTGTTTATGCCGCCGCTGCAGCTGTGCGGCGATAACGCCGCCATGATCGGCAGTCAGGCGTATTATGAGTATCAGGCGGGCACCCGCGGCAAAACTCTGCAGAATGCCTACGCCACCGCGGATATCGGAAAGAATATCTGCGATTGAGATGAATTGAGAATTCACTTCGTCTGCATAGCAAAACCCCGGCCTTGTCGCTTGACAAAGCCGGGGCTGCTCGGGTATAATATACCCAAGAGGACACTGTTCAGCAGTCAGACCCTCGCACCATAATTAGATTATGATGACCGTTCGGGGTTCAGACGAGCGGTCATCGCGCTTTTATACAGAAGATGTACAGCAGGATTACTGTACATACGAAAAGCTGAAATGCCTTTTTCCGCATTCGCGCCACCTCCTTCCTGCCGCAGACAGCGGGAAAGGAACAGAGGGTCTGACCGCTATGTGAACTTGTCCGTTTCGATTATAGCATATACAATCGAAATCTGTCAATAAGCCGCCTTTAGGGGCGGTTTTTTGCATTTTATGACAGAAAAAGGACGGATACATGCGTCCGTCTCTTACAGCAAAAAATAAAAACCGTCTGAAAAGACGGTTGATTGACACAATATGACACACATGCTATAATCAAAGTGCAAACGGTGAAAAAAGGTTGTTCCTCCCTCGATAAAAAGGGAGGTGATCTGGATGTCAATTTCCGAAACGCTGCTGTTGTTTCAGTTGATCACCACGATCGTCTTTGGTATCTTAGGATACATAAAGAAATAACCGCCCCGTAACCGGAGCGGCGTTTCCTCAAACACTTAACTATGGGGAACGACCGCCCGTTACCAGCAGGCCGCCGTTTGTACTTAAGATTATAGCGCAGAGTCCCGGCTTTGTCAAGCGACAAGGCCGGGACTCTGTTGTTTACGCGTCATAGGAAATCAGTCCAAGCTGCATTTTCCAGTCGATGACACGCACGGCGGAAGCGTGAATCTGCGACTCGGGAATCGTGCCGTCCTGCACGGCAGCAAGCACGGCGTTATACTGGGTCACGAAATCCGACGAGGTGAGCATATCATTGCCCGCCTGTACGGCAAGCACCGCCGCGTTTTCGCCGCCGGTGTAATCGCGGATGGCGTCCATGATCAGGTCATCGGTCAGGATTACGCCGTCAAAGCCGAGTTCCTCGCGGAGAATGCGGTGCACCTCGGCGGAGAGCGATGCCGGCCGGTCGGCGTCCATGCAGTTTACCACATTGTGGCTGACGAGAACCGACTGCGCCCCGCTCTCAATGCCCGCCTCAAACGGCAGGAAATCCGACTGCCGGAAGGTGTCCATCGGCCGCTCGTCAATGGCGATGCCGGTGTGCGTGTCCGCGTTATTGCCGTAGCCGGGGAAGTGCTTGAGCACCATGCCGGTCTTGTCGCTGACCATCTGCGTGACCACTGTGCGGACGTATTCGCCGGTCTGCTCGGCGTCCATGCCGAAGCTGCGCGCGTAAATGAAATCGCTCGGGTCGGTCGAAACGTCGCACACGGGCGCAAAATTGACATTGATACCTAAATCGCGCAGCAGCGCGTCCTTCTCGGCGGTGTCGCTTGTGATGCGGTCAAAGCCGCCCTCGCTGTACAGCGCCTGCGGTGACTGGAATTTCGTGCCGCGCAGATTCGGGTTGGAGCTGACGCGCACGACCGTGCCGCCTTCCTCGTCCACGCCGATGAGCATGGGCGTTTTTGCGGCATTCTGGTAGGCTGCGATGGTATTTGCGACGGATTCTTTGGTCTGGCCGTCAAAATCGCGCGCAAACAGCAGATAGCCGCCGATGTCATACTGCGCCGTCAGCGCCGCCGCATCGGTCTCCGGACAGCGCACGAAGAACATCTGCGCGATCTGCTCCTCGAGCGTCAAGCCGTCCGCATACTGCTCCGCCGCCGTCCGGCGGATCTCCTCCGGCGTGGGTTCCGGCTCGGGCTGCTCGACGGACGGCGCGGACGGCGTTTCGTCCTTTGCGGCGGTGTCCGTGCTGCCGCAGGCCGTCAGTCCGGTGCAGAGCAGACCCAGCAGCAGCGCAAGCATTCGTTTTTTCATGTGCGTCACCTCGTTTGCCTACATTATACAAGAAAGCAGGGGAGTTGTAAAGCATAGGGTGAATGTGGTAATATTACAAAGTAGGAGTTTGAAGGCAGGAGGATGCGTGAGAGTGGAGAGCGTGCCACTCGTCAATTATCTGCATATGTGCAGCCGTAGGGGCGAACAGTGCTCGCCCGCGCAGCGGAGAATCACACAATCCTGTCATTTGTTCCACACAAGAAAGGGTGTTCACTGTGAACATAACCATAATTTATCCGCACAAACGGAAAACCAAATCGTCCACCTACGGCATTGCACAGATGGTGCTCGACCGCCTGCTTTCGGGCGGCACGCTGCACGAATTTTATCTGCCGCAGGATATGCCGCATGTCTGCGCGGGCTGCTATGCGTGCATGAACGGCCGCGAGGACAAGTGCGGCGGGCGCGAATACATGCAGAAGCTCATCGCTGCGATTGATGACTCCGAGCTGATCATTTTCTGTGCGCCGACCTACGTTTACCACATTCCGGGGCAGGTCAAGACCCTGCTCGACCACTTTGCGTACCGCTGGCTGGTGCACCGTCCCGACCTGTCGCTGATGTGCAAGCAGGCGCTCATCATCACGACCGCAGCGGGCGGCGGCATGAAATCCACCGTCAGGGATTTGCGCGACAGCATGAATTACTGGGGCGTCGGCCGCACGCACGTTATCACGCAGGCCGTCTGGGGATATGACTGGAGCAGCATGCCCGAGAATTTCATGCATAAAATCGAGCAAAAGGTGGAGAAAACGGTGTCTGCCATTCGGAAAAATGCCGGAAATGTCACGCCGTGCGCGAAGGTCAGAAGCCTGTTTTACATGTACCGCCTGTTCCATAAAAAGCGCAAAATGAATCCCGTTGACGATGAATACTGGTATCAAAAAGGCTATGTGACGGGTAAACCCTGGAAAAGAGGACGATAATGGCAACTACAAAGGAATTTCTTGCGGAAATATTAGACCGCCTGTCCGGACTGGACGGCGTAACGCATCGAGCCATGATGGGGGAGTATATACTCTACTACAACGGCAGAATCGTCGGTGGAATTTACGATAACCGCCTGCTGGTCAAGCCGGTCAAAGCTGCGATAAGCTGCCTTCCGGATGCGTCTTATGAATTTCCGTACGACGGCGCAAAACCCATGCTGCGGGTGACGAAAACCGACGATGCCGCCCTCCTGCAGAAGCTGCTGCGTGCCATGTATGACGAACTTCCGGCACCGAAACCCAAGAAGAAAAAGCAATAAGGAGTGAAAAACATGCACACCATCGGACGTTTTGCACCCAGCCCGAGCGGGCGGATGCACCTCGGCAACGTGCTGTGCGCGCTGCTGGCATGGCTGAGTGCGCGGCAGCAGAACGGCGAATTTCTGCTGCGGATTGAGGATTTGGACGAAATGCGCTGTCCGCGCAGCTTCGCGGATTTAATTATCGACGACCTGCGGTGGTTAGGGTTAGACTGGGACGGCGAAATCCCGTATCAGTCCGAGCGCACGGCTGTTTACGAGAAATACGAGGCGATTTTGTGCGAAAAAGGTCTGCTGTACCCGTGCTTCTGCTCGAGAGCGGCCCTGCACGCCGCAAGCGCGCCGCACCTGTCGGACGGCAGGGTGGTCTACGCCGGAACCTGCCGCGATTTAACACCCGAACAGGTGGCCGAAAAGCGCAGAAAGCGTGCGCCTGCAACGCGCGTGCGCGTGCCCGAGCGCACCATCACATTCACGGACGGCGTGTACGGCGAGTATACTGAAACGCTCACCGAGGAGTGCGGCGACTTCATCATCCGGCGGTCGGACGGCGTGTTCGCGTATCAGCTGGCGGTCGTGGTGGATGACGTCCTGTCCGGCGTGACCGAGGTCGTGCGCGGGCACGATCTCATCGGCAGTACGCCGCGCCAGATCTGGCTGTATGAGCTGTTCGGCTTCACGCCGCCGAACTTCATCCATATCCCGCTGCTGTGCGACCATGACGGACGCCGTCTGTCCAAGCGCGATGAGGACCTCGACCTCGGTCTCCTGCGGGAAAAATTCACACCCGAGCAGGTCATCGGCGCACTCGCCTGCGCCGCAGGACTGACCGACACCGCAGAGCCGGTTGCCGCGAAGGAGCTCGTGAAAGCGTTTTCGTGGGAGAAGATTCCGAAGCATGAGCTGTACCTGCCGAACGTGTTTCGAGACATCGAGAAAAATTGAGAATGGAAAATGGAGAATGGAGAATTACCGTAAGGGTTTTCCGTTCTCCGTTTTTGTTTATCGGGTGTTATTTTATGGCATATATTTTTATCATTTGCACGATTTATGCCGTAGGGTGCGATAAGGTAAAGTCTAACATCAATTATAATTCGCAGGTGCCGTCCGCAACAACGCGCAAACGAGTTGCGCGACACAGACATGTCGCGCCTGCGGAGATGAAACCGCATGTGTAGCAGAACGGTATCTGACATTGCGAATAGGTTGCGAAAGACACGGAAGAAAAAATCCTCTGCCGTTTCCCATGTCGGAGCGGTCACATGTAGGCAATCTGCGCCAGATTAGGAAGCAAGGGAAAGGTAGGAGTTCAAAGAGGAAGGAAA
>OHAC01002012.1_pt1 | contig 17172 bp, 19 predicted proteins | sample 1577051 | NCBI WGS metagenome assembly OHAC01 (sample SAMEA3541499, study PRJEB24748) | human gut metagenome | biome: human gut; feature: human-associated habitat; material: faeces | place: China | collected 2012 | reverse complement strand
GTCCTGAAGCTCGTGCTGTCTGGATGATTCCTACAAATGTGATATCATGCGATGTCAGTTTATCAAATTTAATCTGCAGATTTTCCATATTTCCTGATGTGTTATGTGCATTCAAAATGCCATAAGCCATCGTATTCTTCGCCGCCTCTTCCTTTGCGATTGGAAGCTGTGCGCTGCCATTATCTTCTACAATTTCAGTTCCATTTAATAAATAGACACCATTTTCATATAACTTAATCATGTACGACCTCCTGATTTTATCATTTTTGTCTTATTGCTTTGCGTTACATTTTAGCATGGTAAAGCGCTGTTGTAAAGGAATAACTTTGTATGTGTATTCCTTGATTTTACAACAACGCTTTTTGTTTTTCCTTATTCTGTTAGTCGCGTTCACGCAAAATCTTTTTCACTTCAATCTTCGTCTTTCCAAGACCGATCACATCTTCCTTCTGGATTGCAACAGGCTCGTCCAGACTCTGTCCATTCAAGTATGTACCATTACGTGAATCCATATCTTTCAGATATAATCTGTCTCCTTCGTGAATAATTGCACAATGCAATTTTGAAATTCGCGGATCATCTGTGATAGTGATGTATTTTTCGAATTCCGGAGTCTTCTGTCCTCTTCCGATTCCAATATTATCGTAGAAAATGAAAGTATACTTCTCCAAAGTCTCCTGATTCTCCAAAATAATCTTCCACTGTTTCTTTGTTTTCTTTGTTTGTTCTTGCACATCAAGCGGTATTGTCGCATCACTGTGTCTTACCTGACGTCTGCGACGGGATCTTGTATCTTCTTCCTCATCGTCCCCGGTATTGTAATCATCGTCATCATACTCGTCATCATATTCATCAGCAGGTTTCACTTTACGACTTTTCACAATAACCGTAATAATAATTCCAAGCAATAGTACAGCTACCACGATCAATGCAATCAGTATTGTTGTTACACTCATTATTTTCAACTCCTTTGAGATTTAATCATACTATAGATTTCATCTTCTAGCAAGTCTTGGATTAATGATTCACAGATGATTCACAAGTAAATTTCCCTCTTTAAGAATATTTTTAGAAAATAAATGATTTATGCCAGAAATTCTTCTAAAATCTGGCGAATTGTCTCTTCTTTTAAATTTGTCTCCGCATCCGCTTCTTTTTGTTTTTCAGACGACTTTCGAAGTAGTTGCCCGGCCTCTTCTTTTAATGGCACTCTCGGTTTTCCTTCGATATGGATAGACAAATTTTCCTCGGTACTGCTATTAGCACCCTGTTCGCCCTTTATATTCTCTGTATATGTTCCCTCCGATATTGCCTCATTCATATTTGCCCTATCAGCCTCATTTTCTTTTTCCGCACGAAGCATCTCTGTCTGCTCTCGTTCACTTTGTTGACGCCGATATCTGCCCGCACATACATTTTCCAGATATTCAATCATATAATTCTTCACTGCATTTAATTTGTAATCCTCGTCCGAAAGCTGTCCGACAACAAACAGTAAAATCATCTCGGCTGCTCCCAGCATAACGTATTGATACATCTTTTCACACACACCTGCGGTCTGGTACCAGGAAATGGCTCCGACTACTGCCAGCACTCCTGCTGCCCAGACGCTTTGTTTTTCTAACTGTCTCCAGGTATGTACTTTCAAAAAATTCCCACGATATTCATAAATATATTTCTCCACAAATGCTTCTGTATTTTCTACACTGTCACGCAGCATACATGCCTGTTCATATTTGGAGCGTACCAATTTTATCAGTCTGTGTGTACTCTTTGACATATTTGCCGCTGCTCCCAGCATCCGGCGAATTGTAAACAGATTCATCATTTTCGCAATGATTCCAATCACACCCACTGCAACCATCAAATGAAAAAGGATATCTGTACTTGTTACCACGTCATAGAACATATCTTAGCCCTCCTGCTTTCACTGCCCGCTATTCACATATTTTGTGAATCGTCTTATATTTTTTCCCACAATAATCCGGATTGTGTTGAAGCTATTATAGACCATGTCGTGCATATTTGCGTCATAAATCGTTCTACAAAATTCTACATTTCATCTTGTAATTTTTGTGTCCTGACCAGTCCTCTTTTCCTTTGAAAATGTATAAACGTTTATGATAACTCGCTCAACTAAAGCTGTTTTTCAGCTCTTATAGATCACTTTGCTATTCCATTTCGTTCCCCTTGTGCCCTGTCGATTTTGCATGAATTTAAGCAAGTTCTGGCATACGATTTTTTGTGTATAATGAAATGTTGAATATTGAAATGTGGCCGCTTATCCATTTACTTTTCTTTACTATTTTGCTATAATCGGTCTTGCTTAGAGAAGTTTGTTATATTCTCACACTTTTTAAAAGAATGAACATTACAATTCTCTGATTCACATATTTAGGAGGAATATATCATGGAATATAAAACAAAAGGTGTCTGTTCTCAGATGATTCAGTTTGACATTGAAGATAATAAAGTAAGAAATGTTGCATTTACAGGTGGATGCAATGGAAACTTGCAGGGAATTTCGCACCTCGTCGAAGGAATGGACGTAAACGAAGCAATCTCCCGTCTGGAAGGAATCCGCTGTGGATTCAAATCAACTTCCTGTCCAGATCAGCTTGCTCACGCATTGAAAGAAGCAATTGCTAAATAAGCAAAGCTTTCATATTAGAATTTTATAAATTGAAAAGCTATACATAACTTCACTGTCATGTATAGCTTTCTTTTTTCTTTATTAAATTTTTACCCTCGAGCAATCACACCAGTCGCCGTCTGCTTATATGGTTTAGGTTTGCGGTTTGATGGAATCAAGAGGATTTTTCCTTAATATTTTTTATTTTTTTAAGTTATTATTTTCTCAATTCCAAGCAGACAGCGACCGGTGTGATTGCTCGAGGAGGGTAGGCTGGTTAGTCAATCATGATACCATCGGTGAAACATCCTGTTTCTTCGAAATCATCACCTTTGAATACAAAATGCTCACTGCGGACACGATAATATGTACCTCGTTCAACATTCATTCTTTTTCCGAAAGACACATAATAGTTATCTTTACTTTCTTTTGTAAACACCTCTAACATATCCCATTTATCTGTTTTGGCATTATATTTTTCAACATAAACTACTACTTCTATTTTATCGACTGTATGATGTGCTGTTGTCTGCCCATAAACATAAATCTTTCCGATTCCTGCTTTACTAATTGTGCAAGAGCCATCCATTAAATGTTCTCCACGAGTATTTACATTCTCTGTTGTACTCTCCGCACTATCTTGATTTGTCAAATATGAGCCATCTACCTGTTTTAAGGATGTTTCTTCTGCATTTATCGTCCCACAAAACAGAAAGCATACTGACAATATCAAGCTTAATGTTGACATGATTTTCTTCTTCATTTGTCTCCCTCCGCAATCTTAAATAATTTGCTTTATAATATATAGACAAATGAATTTTGAAATCCTTACGCACTTTTTCAATAAAATTTTAAATTTTTTAATATTTTATTGAATTCGTTTTTTTTCATCTTTCCTCTTAATTGATAGAATACTCCTTTATATTCAAATTCAGCCGTCATTACATTTGCTTCTGCTTTTTCAGTCTTTCGTTCAGATATTTTAATTTTATTTTTTTGAACTTCCAACTCAGATGTTGTTATTTCTTCATCTTCCTTTGTTACTCCTCTTGAAGAATCTGCCTGATTCAAATAAATTTCATATCGTATAGTTTCGCCTTTATATTCATAAAACAAATCTGCTTGTTTCATCTCATCATTTATAATATGCGATTTAAAATGCATTTCTTCAGGTCTATCTAAAATACGCACGCTTTTTCCATGTATCATTTCATCAACTTCTTGATATGCCTTTCTTTCAGCCCATTCTTGCTTTTCTTTACTATCCATATCCTTCACATTCGTCACATCTACCTGTGACTTCCCTGTAAACTTCTCTATCAGCTCCTTCATATACGACTTACTTCCCACACTGGATACACTCATCCCCATAACCAGCACGAGTATCGCTACCAATGCGACAATCAGCTTGGCTCTTTTCTTTTTCTTATATGTCCGAAGCGGGAATTCTTTGATTTTATCTTCTTCCTGTTCTTTTTCATACCGCTGAATCTCTGCGTAAATTGCATCATCCAGCTCTTTACTGACTTCTAGATTATCCAATTCTGGATCTTCTGCAAGTTCTTTTTCTATTTCGGCAGCTTCTTTTTCAAGCTCCTCTTTCAGTGAGAGTTTTCTCAATTTTTTCATCTTATTGCCTCTTACTTATAGGTTTTGTTTGTTGCTGTTGTTCGTTTATAGATTATCTATAAACGATATTATATATTGATAAACATCAACTTCCGTTTATCTTGACTTTTTTCTAAATACGTTTATTATGAATTTATGATGATTTTATTGCTGATTATATATTCTATGATAAGCAGCTTTTGATTATAACTTCTATGGAGGTCTTTTTATGAAACGAATTATCCTTACCGGCGGTGGAACTGCCGGACATGTTACTCCAAATATTGCCTTGCTCCCTAAATTAAAGGAACTTGGCTATGATATTCACTACATCGGTTCTTATAATGGAATTGAAAAGGAACTGATCGAACCTTTCGGGATTCCATATTACGGCATTTCATCCGGTAAACTCCGCCGTTATTTCAGTTGGCAGAATTTCACTGATCCATTCCGTGTATTGAAAGGACTTAGTGAAGCCAACAAGCTTGTTCGCCAGTTGAAACCGGATGTCATTTTCTCCAAAGGTGGATTTGTATCTGTTCCTGTCGTTATGGCTGGTAAACGCAACAAAGTTCCGGTTATCATTCATGAATCTGATATGACTCCGGGGCTTGCGAATAAACTTGCTTTCCCTTCTGCAACAAAGGTTTGCTGTAACTTCGTTGAGACTTTAAAGCAGCTTCCTGAAGGTAAAGCTGTTTTAACCGGTTCTCCTATCCGTCAGGAGCTTCTTTCCGGTAATAAAATCGCAGCTCTTGACTTCTGTGGATTTACGGCCGGCAAACCTGTTATCCTTGTCATCGGAGGAAGCTTGGGTTCAGTTGCTGTCAACAATGCCGTCCGCGGTGCTCTTCCTGAATTACTTAAAGCATTTCAGGTTATCCACCTTTGCGGGAAAGGTAAATTGGATCAATCCTTAGTAGGCACAGAAGGATATGTACAATTTGAATATATCAAAGATGAATTATGTGATATATTTGCACTTGCAGATATCGTAATTTCCCGTGCCGGTGCTAATGCAATCTGTGAATTACTTGCTCTTTGCAAACCAAACCTGCTTATCCCGCTTTCTAAAAATGCAAGTCGTGGTGACCAGATTCTAAACGCCCGCTCATTTGAACGCCAGGGATTCAGTATGGTTCTAGAAGAAGAGGAAACAACAAAAGATTCTCTTCTTGAAGCAGTTCAGAAGCTTTACGACAATCGTGCCACCTATATGGATGCCATGCGTAATTCCGGACAACATGATGCAATCAATACCATCACCGGATTAATCGAAGAGGTTCGTTTAAACAAGTAATATATTTCTTATACTTATTTAAAAACGTAATAATTAAGTTCAAGGCTCAATCACGAGTCTTGAACTTTTATATTTCATCCAACTCTTCGTATTCTATTCCATACTTCTTACGAATCCATACCTTTGCTCTATGCAACATCGTATAAAATGCCTGAGTACTCATCCCCATGATCTCTGCCGCTTCTATCTGAGTTATTTCTGTATCATATGTAAGCATGATTGCCTGATACCATCTTTCATTTTTCTTTAGCACGCCTGCCAATACATTATCATGCACTGACTTATACTTTTTATGTCTCAACTCATTTAAGCATCGGCTCTCCGCACTCGCTTCCTGTACTTTTTCATCTATATACATTTCCAGTGTTTTTTCAGATTCCTCACTAATGTATATTTCATGCTTCATTTTCACCAGATAGTTATATGCTGTATTTCTTGTTGTTACTGTCAACCATGCTTTAATGTTTGTATACTCCTCGATAGACTTTCTCTGTTTCGCATCCTGCATAAATAATACAAAAACATCGTGTGCTATATCATTTGCAACTTCTGAATTCCGTGAATATTTATATGCTACCTTGAAAACCACCTGCTTATATTCATCATAAATCTTTTTGATTTCATGACCTTCAATCAATGTTCTTCTCCAGTGCTATTTTAATTTATTCAGAATCTCTTCTTTATCTTCATCTGTTAATGTTCCAAGTTTCCATCCAAGTCCTACATTATCGTCTTTGTATCTTGGAATCATATGCATATGGAAATGGAAAACTGACTGACCGGCCACCTCTTCATTGTTCTGTACTATATTGTATCCGTCACATCCCAATACATCTTTTAATTTGTTAACTTCTTTTTTCGCAAGTACCAAAACTTTTGCCGCAAGCTCATCATCCAAATCATACAGATTTCTATAATGTTCTTTTGGTAAAATCAGTGCATGTCCTTTTGATGCCGGGTTCAAATCCAGAATCACGCGAAAATCATCATCTTCATACAGTGTTGCTGATGGAATCTCCCCCGCTGCTATTTTGCAAAAAATACAATTATCATCTCTCATGACAGTTCCTTCTTTCTAAAAAATTTTATACTGTTTCCAGTATATCCCATTTTTCTGGAAAATAGAAGAATAATAATTTTTCTTTTGCATTTTCGACAGTTTGTCTGTTTTGTTCACTTTCGTATCACATAGAATTTGAATCCTCGTCTCCCTCAAGTATAAAATCATTCCAGCTTCCCCAGCGGTTTCTCTTTAACCTCTTTGCGGCCTTTCTCCATGACTTCCAGGTACCGCCTTCTTCTCTGATTGCCTGCATTCCTTCCTCTACTTCATAATACCCTTTTGTATCTTCCGGGTCATACTGCTCTTCCTCTTCCGTAAGACGAAACACATTTCCATAATCTTCTGCAATTCGCATCTGGACACCTTCTGCCTTTTCTCCAAACATCAGGCGGTTTCTATTCTGCCTCTGTTCTTCTCTCCACTCTTCCATTGTACGTTTTCTCTCTTCCTCATGCGCTTCGTACTGTTTCATAATTTCTCCCAGATTATAGTTTTCCTGCAGCGTTGCTTTATGCAGTTCATATGCCAGGACAATCCCATTTGTATCTCCATAATCCAACGTTCTCACAAAATATTCTGTCAACTGATGAAAAGACTGACTGAGTTTTCCGTCCCATCCGGGAAGATAACAAAAATACCACTGTTTTTCATTTAAGAAAATATATTCTGGATCTAATATCAGGCAATTGGGATTTAACATATAATTTTCCAGCTTTTCTATTATCTGAAGAAGTTCCATCACCAATAACTGAATTTCTTGTTGTTGGATTGGTTTCTTTTCATAAATAACAGCCATCGTTTGAAACCCTTTTGTTTGATACGTGTATTTACTTCTTCCGTCTAATGCCGCACCTCTTACCGGCAGGATTCCAACAATCGGATTTTTTTGAAGCATCGGAATCTGATAATCTTCTTCATATGATTTGTCCAAATAAATATGTAAATTGCTTTGATTTAATTTTGATTCGAATTGCGCCTGAAACATATTTTTCCTCACTCGCTTTCGCTATTCTTTATTGCCTTTTCTAGAATTGCTTTTCTTCTAATCTTCTTTTCCGGATTGACAACCGGTGCTCTTTGCCTGATATGAAGTTTCATTTTCTTCTTTCTTGCATAAATATCTACGTCTACCCATTCTTTCGTCACTGATGTTGTAACCTCAGTTTCTGCAAATAAAATTAACTTTCCACCGATTCTCTCACGGCAAAACTGTTCTGCAGCCACACTCTCTCCCGGCCATCTCTTCTGCTGTGCCCCAACGGCTGTTGTTTCCGCCGCCGCACCAATCAAGATTTGTTTATCATGATAATAAAATGAGGTGTAAACAATGAGCACAAACACCATAAAAATAATTGGCATCAAATATGCCATTTCAACTGTTATAACACCCTGTACTTCTTGATATTTTTTTATTCTTCCCATACTTGCACTATCCCATCAATATCACCGCAACATAACCTATACACAAAAACGGAATGAAAGGCATACTTTGTTTTTTAGCTCCTTTATTCCCCACTAATAGTAATATTGCTATAAGTGATGCTCCAAGAAATGAAATCATCAATACGATTATCAAATCCCAGAACCCCAAACAAATTCCCAGAATTAGGATAACAATTCCATCTCCATAACCAAATGCTTCTCTCGTAATCTTACTGATTCCCAAAAATGCAATTCCCACTGCTGTCCCTGCCACAATAAGTATCGGAGAAACCGACATTCCTTTTAAACTTTTCCATATCTGCATAACAATTGCCGTTATCCCACCTGCACCTAACAGCCATATTGGAATTTTACGTGTTCGAATATCAATCGCCGATAAACAAGTCAAATATACAATCCATACACCCTGACTTAATTCGCACATTTGCTGCATGCTCTCCTTCCTCCTGCTTGTGATTTTTTGACAGAACGGATAGATCTCTTTAAACTGCTGCAATTCAATGAATTATGATATTTTGTTCCATAATCAGCAATGTAAACTCCCGACATTGTGCTGCCATGTACACAATGTTCACAGGCATAATATCGTCCTCCCGACTCATTTCGATATCCAGACAGTGCTGACTGAGGCACAAACTGAATCTGTACATGTAATGCCGAACACTGATAATTCGTATGATAAACACTCCCCGTATCTGCTATATATACAATACTGTCATCCTCGCCATCCAATCCATTGTGTGGATATCCGGTCCACGCCTTAATTTCAATCTCCTGTCGGATTTTTTGTCCCACATGCATATGCTGTGGAAATGGCAATCTCACTCGATAGTTGACATAAATATGTATCACTTCATCTCCTGTATCGTAATTAAGAAGTAAAACAATGAATCCCTGCACTTCCACCATCAATAATACTTCTATCCAATCTCTCTGCCCCGACCACATTGACAATATCCGCTTTTAATTTAATCGGATTCAACACTGACACAATGGGGATCTGCTCTGCTGCCAATTTTCCTGCATGCTGCGCCGCAGCTGAAACACTAAAACGAATACTTTGTATTTCTAAAATATATACGATACACAATATTGCAAATAAAAATATCGGTATTGCCATTGCTGCCTCTACAGTCACACTGCCATTCGTATAATCCTTGCCTTTATTTTTTCTATTCCACCGCTGTTTTTGTACAGTACTGATTTTAGGATCTGATACAGGTACCTTTTCCTGCACTTTTTTAGATGAGTAATTATAATTTTGCACCATGCGGATTTTCCTTTCTAAAGATTTTCACATTTTATTTTTTTGAGGGATTTATAAATGCCGAAAAGGCACCCGTATCAAACCCCAAAACCAGCCTGTTTTTGTACTCTGTTTATAAGAACTATTCATCACTTTTATTGTGATTCATACCCAAATTTACATGGAAACTGATATGTTTTCCCGTTCCAGATTTCTACCTTGTTTTGTAGCTTCATCCTTGTAACACATGAATCTGCACGAAAATATCCCAGATTATTTTCATATATCAAATTTTCTTCTACCCGGTCTAACGTCCTCATCGTAATCTCTGAGTTTTGCTTCAGAAGTAAAAGTATTTGCAAATATTGGGTATATTTCATACCATTTTCATCATCTCTTCCCTCTTGCGTATCCAATGCACTTCCAAGAAGAAATAATGAGCTCAACTGCAATTGCCAGTTTGAATCATCTTTTATCATTGCTACACGATTGCCTGACAAAAGTGCTCGTATATCTATCACACTTTCTCCGAACCCCCATAGCATTAAAATTATCTGCTTTGCTGTCTCCATCAACTCTGGCTGTAGTAAAATCACCGCAATGGTAGCCGCTAATGCCGCTGCTTCTTCCTGCCTTTGTACGCTTCCCATCAAGTATCCGTAGTTTAATGCAAAACGTGCTGCCATCAACCGTTTTATAACTGCTTCAAGATTCTCTTTATCTGACGATTTCCCACACAATATATATTCCAGTTCATAGTCCAATGTCCGATTTTCTGATTTCTTTTCAACAGCTGAACTAAAATGTTGTTCTATATATTGTTCAAATAATACTCTTTCTTCTAATCCTCCAACTCCTACTCTTGCAGGAAAACTTCCTCTGCCTCCGTTTAAGGTACGACCTGACAATTGCTGTTCTTTCGATATTGATCTGTTCGATAAAATAAAATTCTTCGGCAAAGCCAGTGCCAAAAGTCCTGATGCCTGCATCTGAAGTAATTCTGAGGCTTCTTCCTCTATAACACTTCCGTTTTGTAATAATTCATTTTCCATCTGTTCTGTCAACTGACTGCCTTCTATCTCTCTTTCTTCCCATTGTGCAGATAAACCAATCATATTCTGTATGCTTTGAATTCCTGTCTGTTGTTCCATAAATGCCAGAACTTGTTCCCTGAAAGCCTGTCCCTGATTATCTGTCAACATCTGTATTTCCGAAATCTCCTGTTCGATTCCGGCACTTCCATAATATGCAAGCCTGTCCAGAATCCGATTCTCGTCGTATTGTCCTGACTGGTAAGAAGCATCCAACGCAAACACTTCATATTCCTTCCATAATTCCTTTTGATATTCTCCAAATATTGAAAAGATTGCTCGATCCACATCCAATCGCTTTTGATTCTTTGTGGTTTGAATTGTCGCACTTTCAAGCAGTGCAAAAATAAATGAAATAAGTAGAACAAAAATTAAACTTAGAAATGCTGTAATTTCCCCTGATACCTTTCTTTTACATTGCATCAGATACCTGCGCTTTCACTTGTAATCTTTTCAAAAATTGTATTTACCAAATCTGTCAACTGATTCTTAAAAATAAGAACCAATGCAATAATCACTACCATAAATTTAGCCCCTAGGCTGATACCCCTTAGCACACGCCTTTTCTTCCTCATACGCACTCTGTGTAAACTGTTTCTTCTGTGCATTTATCGTACTTCTTCAGCTTATTTATATATACAAAAGCAGTAGACTCAAATTGTAGCCCACTGCCTTGATTATTTTCTTCTTTAATTTTTTATATAATAGATTTCTAATTACTGATTACTCATTTGGCTTAACTCTCTCAGTTCCTGTCTAAGTCTCTTATTTTCTTCCAACAGCTTCTGTCTTAAACTCTTTAATTTTGTAATTTGAATTCTTAAATTTATTATCTCATCTTCGGCTTCAATCGCTCTTATCACTTCCATGCTATTACATGGCATCTGCTGTTTGCTTCTAGCATTCTCCAATACTCTCCACACTTCTTGATTTCTATAAAAGAAAGATTTTGAAAAACCAGTACGTTTTCTGAGCACCTCCACTGTTATCCTCTCTTGATTTTCAAGCATCTTTTGAATTTGAGTAATTGCTATGTTTGCTTTTTTCTTGCTTTTTTCTTTACTTATGGCTACTATTTTATCATATTTCATTAGATTTCATCCTTTCTCTCATAGCCGTTACAGTTTCTTTAATAATCCAATTTCTTTTCTTCCCAGTTGCTTTTTTAGATTTTCTACTTTCTTGTTTAAGCACTTATTTTGCTCACATAATTCTTCATTTTTCAGCTGTAATTCTTCATTCTGCGCCTTTACTTTTCGAATTTCACTTTTCAAAATCATAAGCGTATTATTCATAGCTTTATCAATAATCACTTGTCTCGGATTATAGCAACCACCTTGATTTTTTATTGCGTTATCTAGTTCTTCTCTAATCAGTGGGTTCTTATAAAAAAATCCTCTTGATAAACCTGTTTTACGAACTAATCCTGCGACAGTCACACGTTCCATATTACTTAACATCTCTTCGATAGCCTTCCTCGCAATTTCCATCTTCCTTTGACTCTCAGCTTGTGTAATCTCTACCATTTTGTCATATTTCATAATCATCCCATCCTTCTATGATATCTAATAGGATCATATCCATTTTTTCTCTTGCAGTTCTCGTTTCATCTGCCATCAGTTTATTGCCAATTTTTCGATAATGATGTACCGAATATATGGAGGTATGCCCCAGTAGCTTAGCTATCATCCAGTCATCCACATGCATTTCTGTCAATTTCTTTCCATAACAATGTCGGAAAATATGGGTTCCAAACTTCAGAAACTCTCCATTATCATCCCGGATATCTTCCTGGCGGATCATTGTCATAATCTGATTTTGAATCATGCTATATTGATAAGGCCTAGTTGGATCATCTTTTTTTGTAAAAATGTAAGTTGTTTCTCCATACCGTTCCTTTGTATAATCAATTGCTTTCATAATCAGTTGTGCCACTTCTTCACTGATGGCTTTTTCATAGGTGACTGACTTCACCTGATCAATCCTTATAAAATATCGATTATTCCGCATGCTTAGGCAGTCTGTCTTTAAGGTCAGCGTATCTGAAATCCTCGTTCCCAGTAATTGATGGATAATCAGTGCCCTACATATCTGCTCATCCATTTTGAAAATGTGTTCGTTTAATCTTTTGATTTCCGCATCTGAGTAAAATTTGAATACATGCCTTGGTGTACTCGGGAAATCATTACTCAGAAATAATTCGCTCATGTACTGTCGTTCATATAAATTCCCAACATCTTCTATTACCCTTCGTAGTGCATATAGGTCAGATCTATAATTTTTCCGGTCATGTGCTTCCGTCTGAAGATATATCAGATACTCTTCTATATGCATCCGTTCCAGATCCTGCAGCGATTGAATGTCCAAATATTTTCTTTTAAGAAATTTTGAGAACCGCTTTACTGCAGCTATTTCACTATGAATCGTTCCTAAAGGGGAATATTTTAAATGCATAAAAATTACTTTTTTTACTTCTTCCCGAATATCTGGCTGTACAATTTTAGTAAAGTTAATCGTTTCCGTATTCTTGATTGGATTTCCATAAATAGGAAAATCGAAGTTTTTAAGAGTCCAGATATCTTTTTCCTGCTCATCCCTATCATCCTCTTCTTCCAGAAACTTCAAGATTTTTTTCATATGCCTTACAATGCCAGGACTTTCAATTCCTATTTTGTCATATGCAGGCCGATATTTTTTGCTTGATAAAGCATATCCTCGTTCCAGCATCCATCCTTTTAACATACGGATGATTTTTTCTTCTTCTCTGGCATCAAGGCTTTGTATTTTCCGATCAATCAGAAATTCCCGAATATTATTATAATAGGTCACTTCACTTGCCATGCTGGACGGTGCGAGCATTTTTCCTCTTTCCCATATAAATTCTTCCAACTTTTCGGCAAGTTCTTCTGATGGCAATCCTTCCAGATTAAAATACCGTTCCGGGCTGATACGCATTCTCTGAATCTGCTCTTCGGATGCTACCTTGTAGCAGTCCAGCTCATATATGTAAATTCTTTTTTTCATTTTCTTTCACCACGCTTCTTAGCTTTAATGGTAGAAGCCAAGTCATTTTCCGGTTTCTTAAAGTAAGTATCACTTGCTTTTTCAATTCTCTTTGGCATGAAGTCTACATACTGTTTTGTCATCTCTTCGGAAAAATGTCCTAAATAATCTCGGATTGTCTGTATAGAAACATCCTCATCATAAAATTGGGTGGCCAGCGTATGCCTATAGTCATGGGTTTTGAAGATATAACTGCCATCTGCAATTCCATTCTTATCACAGTATTGCTGAAACTCTTGTCGGAATGTTGTTCCCCGGTACGCTCCACCATCCTTCCCTTTAAAGATATAATCTTTCGGACGAATGTGTTCACGCTCAATATACTTACGCATGATTCTATACATCACAAGCGGTATTGGTATCATTTTATCTGCCTTCATCTTGATCTGATAGACTTTCAACCATGCATCTTCTCCATCCCAGTAATATGCATCCCCTTTTAACGTACACACTTCGCTGATTCTCAATCCAGTACACCACAAGTGTAAAAATATCAATCTTGGAACTAGCGGAAATGCATACAGCTTATGCAGGATTTCCATATAAACTTTTTCTTCCACCGTTCTGTCATGATGCTCTGGATATGTCTTTTTCAGGTAATACTCCGGTTTAAAGGGTATCTCCTTCATATATCCTCGGACATTTAAAAACTGATAAAATTTTATATAATGCACAATTCTTTTATTGAATGTATCATCTTTGGTATCCTTTTCTTCCAGTTTCCTAAAATAGTCATCCAATTGATTTTCATCTACCTGACAAATGGATTCTTCTTCCTTAAAATATTCCAGAAGTCTTTTTACCTCATATAGTTGTCCTCGGATATTTGCTATCGTCAGTCCACCAATTCCAACATGATATTTGGCATATTCCTGTAACAATTCTCGATTCTTTTTGTTAGTCACTTCTACAAAACTCAATCGCTGTACTGGATTGCTTGGGTTAAGCCGATCTTCTGACAGGTGAAAGCGTTCCATATACCACACATTGGCATGCCAATGAATTTCTGGTGCTGTTAAAAATAAGATTTTCCGACTATTGTCAATAATCTGCATAGAGTTTTTCACATTGACCACTTTCTGTTCCACGATTTTCTCAAATCGTTGGATCTGTTCTAATTCCAATCCTTCCAGATCATCAATCTCTTCTTCCACACAAAAATCATATAACCAGTGTAATGGCAATAAATAGCGAACTCTTCTCTCTTTGGGATCGTCTCGATACAAATTATCTAGAATATAATTCAATAGTAGAAAAATCTGCTTTTTTAATTTTTCAGATGCTCTTCTAAAAAAATCCCACACCAGTTCCTGTTTATCTCGGACATATTCAAAATCCTTAACCAACTCCAAATCTGGTAAGTATGGCAGGAATACAACCTGTGCTTGATATTTCCTCCGGTGTTCGATTCTTCCCGGCAGACTTTCTATTTCTTTTTGGATACTATACTGCTTGATATGATCGAAAACCTTTAAATATCTCATCACACTCGCTTCATCCCACATTTTTTTCAGTTCTGCTTCATAACGGCTTCGTACCGTATAATCAATCTCTTTGATATGATGTATTCCCTGCCGGATTAGAAACCGTTTGATGTTTCCCTTCAATGCCTCATCTGACACTTGGCTTTCTCGGATTTCTAAGAGTAGCTCTCCATATTCTGTTTCTATCCAATACTTCTGTATCTTCCGTAATGCGGATGACTGTTCTTTCACCTGCTTTTTCGTATAATTCCCACTATCCAACAAAGTTTGTTTGTATTCCTGCAAATCTTGTTCTTCTGCTAAAATCACATCATAGATTTCTCTTTGGATAAGGAATTTCTCTGCTTCTTCCCATAATTCTCTCTGCAATATTCCGCCTGACATAAACTGCCTGTGAAGATGCTGTATCTCTTCCTTGCGTTCTGCTTGCAGCAATCGAATTGCAGACACTTGATCGCCTCCTCTTTTTTATAACAAATTCTGAACACCATACATTGCTTGATGCCTGTTATAAAAAGCATCACTGACTTCTATTAGTTCATCCTCTGTTATATTCAGATATTTCATAGTCGTTTCGATATTCCGATGCCCGAGTGCTTGACTAATCATTTCTAATTTCCATCCATCTTTTCGTCTTGCATTTGCAAAATAATGCCGGAGCATATGTGGAGATGCTTTAATTCCCGTCTTTCTCTCCAATCTGCGTAACATGGCATATACTCCACTTCCCTTAAAAGGCTTTCCAACGTAATCACCTGAGACATTAATAAATAAATATTCCTGTCCTATAATCAGTTCCTTATAGTCTTCAATATAAAACATTAAAATATCAAATGTTGCGTCGCTGATTTTGGCTCTTCGAAGTTCTGCGTTTTTAGCTCTTGCCCCATTCTCATTATCATCTCGAAAGTTGACATATATTATATGTTTCTCATAGTCTATATCCTCTGCGTATCGTACACCTAAGAGTTCCCCTATTCTAAAGCCTGTTTCTGCTAATAATAAAAGCAGAACCTGATCGCGGCTGTTTGCACATTCTTGCAACAACACTACAATCTTGTCCTGCTCAATGGTTTTTCCTTGATGTCCTTTTTCTTTTAAATATCCTCGAAAACTCTTCCTATTCAATACTTTTCTGATACCGATGGAATTTCGCACAATCATTTGCGTATCTGATAATACCTTCAAGCTTTCCGAATGCTTGTTTTCCTGCTCCATAAAGGTATAAAATCTGAATACTTCTTTTAAATATGCATTGCATGTCTCATTATTAGGAAGTTTTAAATAATCTTCCCTGCTATGCATACCAGCTTTTAACCAAATCAGGAAATCTGTAAAATGTTCATGCTGTTCAATATATTTCATTTGATAAATATCATCTAAACAAAGTTGCTTTTCATCCAGAAAATTCAAATAATAAGATAATGCAAAGGCACTTCTTTGTATGGTATTCGGTGATATCTTTGACCTTTTCTTATGCATTAGATATTTAGAAGGCAAATATACAATATCTCCGCTTTCATTTTCTCGAATAAAATAAAATTTCTCTTGTTTATCCATCTGCATTTCTACGATATATTTTGCCATATTAACACCTTCCTTCTAAATTTCTAACGCTATACACAGTATACCCACTTCATGTCCAAATAGCTATTCATCAATACCAACAATTCCACTGAAAATGCCACTGAAATACCACCAAACATTTCGCTGTAAACTCGCTGTGATTGTAGCAGAACCACGAGTATTTACAGGTAATATTCCACACCCTTCCGATTTCTGATAAAACGCTGGACATCCTTGATGTCTTTTGCCATCTTGCAACTCGGAAGCGCACACATCACTTCCTCATGATATCTTCCGTCCTCTCCTGCACGCTCATCTAAGATGGACACGACACAGGTGTCTGTCTCTGTGCGGAGCGCACGTCCGAACCCCTGCCTTAGTTTTTTCTGCATATCCGGAACGATCACTGCCTGAATGTAGTCTTTCAGACAATCAAATTCTGTCTTCTGTGCCTCACTGATGGGATCTGGAACAGCGAATGGCAGTTTTACGATAATCAGCGAAGATACCATATCTCCGGGAAAATCTACTCCTTCCCAGCAAGATCCGGCTGCAAAAAGGACAGCATTGTCTGTCTGTTTAAATCTCGTGATTTCTTCCGGGGAATGTCTCCACACTCCAATCATCGGGAATGGTATCTCATCCCGCAACATCTGATATACATTTCCCATCAAGT
>OHAC01002001.1_pt1 | contig 17285 bp, 20 predicted proteins | sample 1577051 | NCBI WGS metagenome assembly OHAC01 (sample SAMEA3541499, study PRJEB24748) | human gut metagenome | biome: human gut; feature: human-associated habitat; material: faeces | place: China | collected 2012 | reverse complement strand
ATGGTGGACTGGGCAGAATGAAATTCATTTTTGATGGAACGGATATGTATGTTGTAAGTACAAGAGGAATCTGGAATGCTGACAACGAGCCGGGAATTTCGTACATTTCATATACGAGACTCAAGGAATGGAAATACACGGAAAAAGGATGGTTCTGCTATGAGTTGTGTGTGCCGGAGCCACCGGAAGTCAGTGAAATTGTGGATGGAAGCTGCCTGATTAGAATAAAACCTATGACAGAGGAACAGCGTGAAATGTCTGAACGTTGTGTTCGAGGTCTTGGATATCAGGGAAATAACCTTTTGTGTTCAAACTGGAATATAGAAAATCTGAATGAGTTGGATTATAACGGGATGTTTGAATATCTGTATGGAATGAAATATGGAGAAAAATTTAATTCCGAAGATTATCCAAATGGTATCCCAAAAGAAGAATTTGAAAGTCTGATTATGGAATATCTTCCGATAACAGCAGAGCAGATACGGGATTACGCAGTATTTGATGAGGAAAACCAGACCTATTATTGGGTGCGACTTGGATGCTTTAATTATGCGCCTACCTTCTTTGGGACATCTCTGCCGGAGGTTGTCGACATCAAAGAAAATGAGGATGGGACGGTTACGTTAACGGTGGAGGCAGTTTGCGACATGGTCATTTGCGATGATGCAGTCATTACCCATGAACTTACGGTAAGATTTGCAGAGGATGGCAGTTTTCAGTATTTGGGGAATGAAATCCTAAATGACGGAATTATGCAGATACCCGATTACCAATACCGGATTAAAGAATGATTTGATGATAATGGTGTTCTATGATAATCTTACATGTGTAAGAAAAGAGGACACATGAAAAAATTAAAATTAGTTGGAATATTGGTAGCAGTTGTATTGATAGGCGGAGTAATATCCATTTCATTCATAAATAATAACATTGCCTATAAAGTGGAAAAGGAATTATGTGAAACACCACTGCCAGAGAAAACGGAACTGATAGAGTCAATATCACGGGCAGGGAAGCTGACAGGTAACGGAAACGGGATGCAATATTTTGGTGCGATTCTAATTCAGAGCGAGTTGTCCTTGAAAGAACTGGATGATTACTATTCGGATCACAGAAGCAATGAATGGGAGTATCTTGTGGAAATTCAGGAAGGACAGTCTATTGATGTGATTGACAACGAAACTCTGAATTTTGGGAAAGAAATAAATGACGCCGGATATTACATTGTATATTCATGGGAAAGCGAAAATTCTCTATTGAAAGAACTGGATATACGAGGACATTAAAAAGGGGGCTATATCAATGAAAAAATTTATGCTATGTATTATGGGCTCGCTCATTGCACTGTTTGTAGTATTTTGGTGTTGCATTTCGTATACGGTAAATTACAAGAAGATAACTTGCGATACATCCGTTTCACCAGATAAAAAATATGAAGTGATACTTCAAGCTGTTGGAGAACCGGAATGGCCTTTTGGTTCAGCAAGTGGACGGTTAGTCCTTAAAGAAGGCGAAGATAAGATATCGCAAACAGATTTTGAATTGCACAATGACGGTGCAAGCATCAGTAGCAACTGTTGGAAGGTTACCTGGCATGAGGATTATGTAGAAATAATTCTATCAGGTGAAGAGCAATTTGATGAACAAGTCATTTTATATTTCGATGGTACGAAAGAAATACAGCAATTGACAGATGTAGCAGATATTGAAGTAGAATATCCATCAGGAGAGAGATTAGATGAAAGCCGGGTTATAACTGAACAATCCTTTGATGTAGAATTGAATGATTGGGGTGAAGTACAGTTTGTATCTTATCTGCCGACTTATGAAACGCTCTGGGAAGATGTTTCATTTGTGCTGGCAAAAGACAATCAAATTATATATTATTTTCCGGAGTGTTATGAAAATAATAGTACAGAGAATGATAGTGTAGGAATGTTTGATAGTGTTGAAGCGGTTGGATTTCAGGATATAGATGGAGATGGTGCAAAGGATGTGATTGTCATCATAAACTATGTTACAGGAGCAGGACCGCAGGGAATGATGCCACGAAAGACCATTAGAATATTCAGTTCACAGGATAATGGTTTTGTCATTCAACACGATTTAATGGATGAATTAATGGAAAATATGAAAGAGGATGATATTTCTATTCCTGCGATCTGTGATTATGTGACATTAATGGAAACAAATGAAATATATGATGGATATCGTACTATATATCAACAATACTTCGCAGACGAAGGATGTGATTTTATGATATCATACGGTGCGAATGGAAATTCTAGAGTTATCTTAAATGAGAATGAGGAAATAATAGAATATCTTGTATATGACAGACTTTCGGAGAATGAAAAATGCGAATTATATGTTTTATACAGAAGTAAGAAAAACACAGATGGTTCATGGTATATCTCAGAGGCGGAGATCCTTGATATATTTGCATATAGTATGTCTACAAAAGATGTGGTCAGTAGTGGTAAAACATCATGGTCAGCGACTGGAAGTGAAGAGCATGAAATAAATTAAGATAAGCTTTTGATTTTAATTCGATTATCTACATGTGGTGTGAGGTGTTTTTATGAGAAAGTTTGTTAGAACGTATTCTCCATTTTTAGTATATTTTGTATGTGTGGCTTTGGCTTATTTTCTTTGTTTTTATTTATTTCCCAAATATAATGCGGCCTTAGCCTATTTGGGTTTTTTAATTATATATACATATATTGATATTGGGGTTTTTATTTTAGGTTTTTTTATGGGAAAAATCATTGTCAAACGCAGCATTGACATTAGCTTTTTGCTGTGCCTAATATATGCATTAATTTCTTTCGGGTTGATGCTCTTGATAGGTTCTCTGAAATACGTTTTTTATGATTATATGTATAGTAACTTTACGTTTACATTTTCAATCTTCATTGAATCATTAGGTGATAGAGATAGTTTGTTTGTTTCAATTGGGACATTGATATCTTTTTTTATTGGAGAAATTGTAGAATACATCAATAATAAATCTAATTCTTGACGTATAGAACTGGATAATTGAAACGCTTTTATGCATAAAGTGAAAATAAAAAAATCGGGCAAAGGATTATACGACTATGACCTTTACCCGATTTCTTTATTTCCAGATATTCATGTCTGACAAGATAGACATGGTTATTTCAGTTGCGTTGCCTCCGGTAGCATCGCTGTCTGCACCAATGTTGGTAGCGAAAAAGTATGTATTATCTACAGTTTCGATATAGCCGATAAACCATCCGTTCACATCTTGGCCATCCACACGTCCGGTTCCGGTCTTTCCGTAGAATGTTCCGGCATCGGAAGAGGAAAGGCAGATGGCATCTTTTACTGCATTGATATTTTCATGGGCGAAGCCAAGGCTGTTATTCTGCAGCCTGGTTAGAAGTTCGACCTGCTCTATTGGGGAAATCTTCAAGGAAGATTCCATCCAATAAGTGGAGAAATCACCGCTCATGTTCTTATTTCCATATCCGATTTCCTTGATATAATCGTAAACGGAAGTAGTACCAAGTTGTTCGTCCACTGATTGGAAGTACCAGTTCACAGATGAAGCCATAGCAGACTGCAAGGTCTGATCAGCGTTCCATGCTTCAAACGGATAGTTTTCTCCATTCCATGCAATAAAAGAATCCTGTGGTGTAATGACACCTTCTTCCAATCCAAATAAAGCATCATATATCTTGTAAGTGGAATCCGGTGCAACTCGTAGCGTAGCATGTTCTATATCATGTATGCTCCAGACATCATTTCTAAGATCGTATAAAACAAAGCTTCCTTCGTATTTTCCAAAGTATTTAGAAAAATCTACATATGAAATATTTTCTGAGGAAGATTTCCATTGGTAGCGACTTTCGTCCGCTGCATATGTAGAAATAAAAGGTGTAAGTCCCATTATTAGAACTGTGGTCAGTATAAAAGCAGTCATGCCTTTTAATTTCTTGCAAAACGTTGGTTTCTCATAAGAGGCAATGTTGATAATGCGACGCTTCATTTGTTTCATGTTTCCGCTAAGGTTGGCGGCAAAAGGAAAAGGAGAAAAGGAGACCTTTTCTATAAAGTTAATCAGCGTATTTCCGTAATCCTCATAATCGTCCTCTTCAAGCATTTTTAGAACAGAAGTGTCACAGGCAACTTCTCTGTCATTACGCATTTCTCTTAGTGCAAACCAGACAAAGGGGTTAAACCAATAAAGCACTCCGGCAAAGTTCATAAGATAATTGGCAATGGCATCCTTATGTCTGTAGTGTTGCAGTTCATGCAATAGCATATATCTCATATCAGATTCATGATAATCTGAGATTAAATGAATTGGCAGATAAATACATGGCTTCAAAAATCCTACGATAATAGGGGATTTCAAAAAAGCGGTACTGTACACAGGAATATTCCTTATTATTTTCATCTCATTCAAGCATCTGTTATACAGTCTGCGAACTTTCGGATTCTGAAGGGGAAGTGCAGATCTCTTTATAGTGCGTAAACGAAGAGAAGATTTGATTACCAATATCATCATCACAAGCATTCCCACAATCCATATACTCAATAAAATGTACCCGGTAACGGATGATGTGTCATGGTTTACAGAAAGGGCAAAGTCATTCATCCAATTTGTAGTACCGGATAAATCGGTATTCATAACATTATTTGTACCAACATCTGCATGAGAAGTGGTGGAGTTTTGTACGCTACTGAGCCATGAGAAAATTTGCGGGAAACTAACTGGACGGAAGGGTATAAAAGGTACTGCTAAAAGTCCGAGTAACAGCAACCACAGATTATACTGCATCCGGCTGGACAAGTTGTTTCTGAATACCCATTTGGCTATCAAAAGAATTCCGATGATACCGCTGATCAATACATTGCATAATAAAAAGCGTATCATGAAATTAGCCATGTTAATCGCCTCCTTTTTTGGAACTCTTGGAAAGAAGGGAGCGAAGTGTTTCAATTTCTGTTTCAGACAGTTTATCGTTTTCTATGTATGCAGATAGCATAGAGGTAATGTCACCATTATAGTAGCGATTCAAGAAAGAATTACTTTCTTGACTAATATATTCACACTCTTTTACTAACGGTGTGTAAACAAAAACACGACTTTGTTTTTCATAAGTGAGAACACCCTTGGTCACAAGACGCTTAATGAGCGTTTGGATAGTTTTGGGACTCCAGTTTGTTGTTTGTAGTAATTTTTCTGTTATTTCATTGGTGTTAATGGGGGCATATTTCCATACAATTTTCATAACTTCAAATTCTGCTTCCGAAATTTGTGGTAAATTCTTCATGTAAATCACTCCTTAAATCTTACGCCTGTAATAAAAATAGTATATTCTGTATTTGTTGAAATGTCAATTTTGGAAAAATAGTTGACTGTAAATCTTACCTATGTAATAATTGAACTATTACATAAGTAAGATTTGAGGAGGTGGAAAGTTATGGGGAAAATGTTGCTGTTGTCATTTGAAAATAGTGAAGATGATGTTATTAGCGAGATATTAAGCATATTAGAAAATAAGCAAATGAAAATATGTGAAAATAAGAACATAAAAAAATGCTTAGAATTTCAGGGATTAACAATAAATGCTGAAAGACGGTTGGCGGTAAAAGGAAACAAAGAAATAGAATTTACTTTTACGGAATTTGAAATTCTTTTACTGTTAGCGCAAAATGCTGGAATGGTATTTAGCAAGGAGAAAATATATAATATTGTTTGGAAAGAGCCATATTTTGGTGATTATAATATTGTCATGAGCCATATCCGCAACCTGCGTGGAAAAATAGAAGATAATCCAAGTAAACCGATTTACATACAGACTGTATGGGGAGTAGGGTATCGCTTCAATAAAAATTTAAGCAGTGGTCTGTAAGTTATAGTCCAGATCACTGCTTATTTTTCTTTTTTAACACCCAAGAGATATTCACAAGATACATGAAAAAATTCTGCCAGAGCCACTACTTCATAATCCGGTACAAAGCGTGTCCCTTGTTCAATGCGTAATACAGTCAAATCACTAAATTCATATCCGGCAAGCTGGAGTTGTTCAGCTAATGCTTTTTGTGATATGTGCTTTTCGGTTCGTAATTCTTTTACACGTTGTCCAATAAGGTTTTTGGAATTTTTTTCTTTATTCCAGTAAATCTTCATTCAAATACCAACTTTCTAAAGATGAAGTGCTACATGATTGATTTTACGGAATAATGTTGATAATATACTTCTAAAGATGAAGTATAAGAAAATAAATTTATTTGATGTAATCTTGGGATTGATAATACTGACTGCAAAATGCAATACTTATATGGAAAGGTGGATACAAAATGAACGAAGTATTTGAAACAGTAGCAGAGGTATTGGAGGAACTTAGAAGCGAAGCAGAAGAACGAGAGTATTCTGTTCACACAAACGAATCGGAAAATGCAGATAAAGCATTGAAAAAGGCGAATCGGGAATATGAAACGGTGTTGGCTGAGCTTTCTGCAGAGCACAGAGAATTTTTCGAAAATTATATGGATATAGTGGATCACGCTCATTTTCAAGAAGAACAAAGAGCCTACTATCAGGGGATGGTAGATGTAATGCAGATATTTGACGGACTGGGGATTTTAAAGGAAAGAAACAAAGTGAAAGAAGTGCTTATGCATATCAAAGAATAGTTCAAACAGGGTGGATGGCTTACCGGGAAGCTGATCACCCTGTTTTTCTTCAGAATAATTCAGAAATAATCCAGAAAAAATCGAAATCTTTCTGCTATTCTGTCTCATGGGTTTTATATGTACGAAGATAGGCTTCCACAAGTGCAAGAATAGTGGTGATCTGATCGTCCGTACATTCTGAAAGATAAACCAGTAGCCTTTGGTAATCCAGATTATCGGTTGGAGCTGCCGGATAAAAAAATGGATCAGCAGAGATATGTAAAGCACGAATGAGTTGTCCGAGTTTTTCAAGACTTGGAACATTGCCATGATTTTCAATCTCTTTGATATATCTTGATGAGACACCGGATTTTTCGGATAACTCATCATAAGTCAGCTTTTGGTCTAATCTGGCTTTCTTCAGGCGAAAACCCATGTCTTTATCAATTTTCTTAGATTTAGCCATATCATGCACCTCCGTATATAGTGTATAGTTCACGATTTGAAAAAGAAATGAACTAATAAGGCACTAAAACAGAGGGATATAGTACACTTTAATGAAATAAGAAACTTTGGATATTGCATATAAAAAAACGCAATGTTCAAAGGTTTTTTCACATGCTTTTTTATCCTTTGAATGTGTTTGGGAGAGTTATGTATTCTGAACCGTTGAAAGGATATTTTTGTATTTGGAAAATACTGTACCGTTTAGTGCGTGAAAGGGCAGGTAAATAGGTCGCATTTTAAGTAATGCGGCAGATGCTACAGTTGAAAGTGCATTATACGCACTCGTAGAGTGTGGAGAAAATTTAATATCAGATATGAACAGCGTCCTGTGGGTGTGTGCCTGCGAGGACGTTTTTTGTATACAGAAAAATTTCTATAAAAATTTTTCAATCCACCCGAACATCTCCCCGGTTTCATTTGGGAGATACACCGGAAGGGAAAAAAGGCAAATGCCTTGTCATTCGGAACGGGAGGAGGTGAACTCGTATGGGGCAACCTTCTTCTAAGGATGAAATGACTGTCAGGCATCAGTTTGACCGTTTGTGCCAGATGGCATTAAAAGGTGAAGCTGTCAATTATTACAAGCACATGGACTATCGCAGAAAACACGAAGTCACATTCTCTGAACTGTCAGAAAAGGAGTTGAGCAAATTATTTACTATGGATGAGTACGGAACAGAAAATCATCATTTTGAAGTGCATGGCTATGATATTGAAGTAAAAAATACTTTGATTGCAGAAGCATTAAAAGAACTTACGGAAAGAAAAAGGAATGTTATTTTACTTTCCTATTTCATGGAGATGAGCGATGCAGATATTGCAAGAGAAATGAATCTGGTTCGCAGTACCATTCATGAACACAGAACACGCTCACTGGAAATTTTGAGAAAGATTATGGAAGGATTAGCAGATGAAAAAGATGTCTAAAACCAGAAATAAAGAAAATTTGTTGCCTTTCCATATTATAAAGGCAGCATCAGAGGGCGATGTGAATGCAATCAATGCCGTGTTAAAACATTATGAAGGGTACATAATCAAATTGTCCACAAGAAAGCTGTATGACGAAAGTGGACAGGTACACTACTGCATTGACGAAACTCTGCGTCGCAGATTAGAAACAAAGCTGATCACAAAGATATTGGCTTTTGAAGTTGCATAACAGGCGGTTAGCATTGTCCCTTTCCATTCGCTGATTGCTGCGTATGCACCCTGTACCTTGACAACTGAATATTTTTTGCATACAGGACGTGAGGATATGTGGAGCCACTAGGTAGATTCGCCAAGATGTACCTGCTCTTTGCTAGGAGTGAATGTGAGGAAATGTTGAAACATTACATTGAAGTAAAGGTATGGAGCGAGATGATCTGACAAAATGTGTGGCAGTAACACAGGGCGATGAAGCATATCCGTGATAATGATACTTCCGGATTGTAAGGAAACTTGCAGTCCGGTCAATTTGAATGACGGTGCAAGACCGATGTGGGCAGAGTAATGATCTGTCACCTGTATTGCATTTTTATCTGCCTATGAGAGCCTGCAATGGGGTGGGGGTTGTCATTGGCAGATAAAGTGCTGCCTATTTTAAAAATTTGGAGGTGTTCATAATAAATAATATAGAAGAAAGAGTAAAGGGCAAGATGGTTCCAATCTGGGAGAAGTATATGCTGACGGTTGACGAAGCAGTTCAATATTTTGGAATTGGTGAAAAGAAGATAAGGATGCTGATTTCTGAAAATACTGATACTGATTATTGTTTTACGGTGCAGGTTGGGAATAAATCGTTGATTAATCGGCATAAATTTGAAGAATTTCTTAATCAAACCACTTCCTTGTAGAAATGAAAAATACGAAACTTTATCACTTTAAAGTGGTAAATGCTGCCCTGGTATGATATAATATGGTTGTCGTGCTAGGGCTTCTTCGTAGAAAGGAGCAAAGACGTTTGAGTGAAAGAAATCGCAATCAGAAAAGACGTGATAAAAAAGGACGTATTTTACGAAACGGAGAAAGCCAGCGAGCGGATGGAAGATATGCATTTGTTTATACAGACTGCTTTGGAAAACAGAAATTTCTTTACAGTTGGAAGTTGGAATCGACAGATCCTCTTCCGGTAGGAAGAAGACCTTGCCAGTCACTTAGAGAAAAGGAAAAAGTCATATTAAGGGATATAAATGATGGCATTACTCCTTATGGTGATAATTTGACAGTTCTTGAGTTGGTAAAAAAGTATATTGCTCAGAAGACTGGGGTTCGCCATAATACAGCTGCGAATTATAATTTTGTTATCAACATTATTAAGAAAGAGGAATTTGGAGCATTAAGGATTGATAAGGTAAAACTATCAGATGCAAAAGCATGGTTGATTAAGCTTCAGGCAGATGGTAGGGGATACAGCACCATTCATTCAGTTCGTGGAGTGGTAAGACCTGCTTTTCAAATGGCTGTAGATGATGATTTGATTCGTAAAAATCCGTTCGAGTTTCAACTATGTACAGTAGTTGTAAACGATAGTGTAACAAGAGAAGCCATAACCAGAAAACAAGAAAGAAAGTTCTTGGAATTTATTAAGAATGATGAGCATTATAAACGATACTATGATGGTATGTTTATCCTCTTTAAGACCGGACTTCGTATTTCAGAGTTCTGTGGATTGACACTTTCCGATATTGATTTTGAAGAAAAGCAAATCAGTGTAAATCATCAGCTTCAAAGAACCAGAGATATGAAGTATGTTATTGAAGATACCAAAACGTCAAGTGGAACTAGAATCATTCCTATGACTGAGGAAGTGTATGAATGTTTTAAGCGTATTGTTGAAAATCGTAAAAAGCCCAAGAAAGAACCTGTGATTGATGGATATAAGGGATTTCTGTTTTTAGATAAGAAGGATATGCCGGAAGTTGCTTTACATTGGGAAAAGCATTTTGAGTGGGCATTGGCTAAGCATAATCGAATCTATAAAGAGCAGTTACCAAAAATCACGCCGCATGTTTGCAGGCATACCTACTGCAGCAATATGGCAAAAAGCGGGATGAATCCTAAAACGCTTCAGTATCTTATGGGACATTCAGACATTGGGGTAACATTGAATACATATACGCATCTGGGAGCAGAGGATGCCAAGGAAGAACTTGGCAAATATGCTAAGATGGCTTAAAAGATTAAGAAAATTGATACAACTAAAAGATAACCTAAGTGGAAAAAGTCTTTAGTAAAATGAGAAAATTAAGCTGTTTTACTAAGATTTTTACTAAATTTGGATGACAAGATATACGAATTTATGCCATGATATGCGACGAAAACGAAGAAAACAATCTAACACAGCAAATCGTAGAAAGTGGTGTAAAATCAAGGAAAATCAGTATTTTCAAGGAGTTTTTAAGGCATGATAAAAATATTATTTGTTTGCCACGGCAACATCTGCCGTTCTCCCATGGCAGAATTTGTAATGAAAGACCTAGTAAAAAAAGCCGGTCTTGCAGACCAGTTTGAAATTGCCTCTGCGGCAACCAGCAGAGAAGAAATCGGCAACCCGGTACACCGTGGAACCCGCAATAAATTAAAACAATACGGCATTTCTGTAGATGGGAAATATGCGGTTCAGATGACCAGTGCGGACTATCGTTATTACGATTACATCATTGCCATGGAACGATACAATTTACGCAATATGGAACGATTTGTCCATGGTGATCCGGATCACAAAGTACATCTTTTACTGGATTTTACAGATCGCAAGGGTGATATTGCAGATCCGTGGTATACAGGAAATTTTGATGAAACATATGATGATGTTTTAGAAGGATGTCAGGGATTGTTGTCAGAGACAATTGCATACTATGATCATAAATGTTAAAATATAATAAGCGCAGACGAGTCAACATACTGGTATGAGTGACAACATCGAATTGGATCATGTGCTGAATTTGCACATGATATAACAATAAACTGTAAACGCATGTGAAAGAGGATAATCATGAAAAAAAGACTGCATAAGAAAAAATATTTTTATATTGAAATGGCGGCAGTTCTGATTCTTCTGATCACATGCGTTCTTTTTAAGTACACGACCTTTGTACAGAAGAATGCGATCCAACAGTGTTTCAGCATTTTGAATGATTCCAGAGAACAGATTGGGCAGATGATCACAAATGAGATGAAAAATGAGCAGGAGCATCTGGAGTCGGCATCCTATCTGCTGAAAGATTGGCTGAAACAACCGGATGCGAACCATGATCAGATCATAGAAATTTTGAAGGCATCCAGCGCCAACCAGAGTTATGCACATTGGGAAGTATGTCTGCCGGATGAAACTGTGATCAAAAGTACCGGTGAGGTGACGGAACTGGGACCATTGTATTCGTTTGAGGACCGGGTAAGTAAAAATTTTACTGTTTCTGAGCGCAGAACGACATTGGTTGATCAGGAGACACAGATCATTATGCTGTCAAACAGTATTTTTGATGAAAATGGAACTTGTATTGGTATTTTATCTTCCGTCATTGATCTGGAGGCATTCGCGGATAATTTTTTGTCGGTATCCTATAATCTGAAACCGGATATTATGCTGTTTGAGCGTGGCACAGGAGATGTTTTGCTGGATTCCTGGAATGATGGTACTTTGGGAAGTGTTGAAGATGCAGAGGAAGGGCGGTATATCAAAGCTGCCAAAGGATTTGACTGGAATGAAGTCCGAAAAAGTTATAAAGCAGGGAATGAAGGAAATGCTGCTTTTCATTCAAAAGTAAAAAATGAAGTGGTCTACATGTCCTATGCACCAGTTGATTACAGTGACTGGGAGCTGTTGGTCTTTGCCCCGGATTCGGTATGCATGGAATCAGCAAATCAGAGTCAATATGCAGCGTATAAAGCGATTTTTATCATAATGGCAGCGTTTGCAGTGTTTTTTATCATGCTGGTTGTCGGAGAAAACCGCCGGATTCGTCAAAACGAAGAAAAAGAGAAAGAGCTACAGGATGCACTTTTGAAAGCAAACCGGGCAAATGCTGCGAAGTCTGAATTCCTTTCCAGAATGTCCCATGATATCCGCACGCCGTTAAATGGTATTATCGGCTATCTGGATCTGGAAGACGGTAATCTGCAAAATCAGGAATTATTGCTACAGTACCGGAAAAATGCAAGAGTTGCAGCAAATCATCTGTTATCACTGATCAACGATGTTTTGAATATGAGCAAGCTGGAAGATGATAAAGTGGAGTTTGCACATGAAGCATTTGACCTGTGCGAACTGGCAGGTGATATTCTGGCACTGACGGAGATTCATGCAAAGGAGACAGGTATCACTTTGCAGCATTCGGATTGCAGCATGAATATACTGCATCCATACGTATACGGAAGTCCGCTACATGTGCGGCAGATATTTGTAAATATTTTGAATAATGCGGTGAAATATAATCGACCGGGTGGAACGATTTCATGCAAAATGGAAACAGAAAAGCAGGAAGGAAATCGGATCTGGTACAGCTGCACGATTCAGGATACCGGTATTGGTATGAAACCAGAATTTCTGAAGCATTTGTTTGATCCTTTCGCACAGGAAAAAGTAGATGCGCGAAGCGTTTACCATGGAACCGGGCTTGGCATGGCGATTGTAAAATCGCTAGTGGACAAAATGGGTGGAACTATTGAAGTAACCAGTAAAGTGGAGGAAGAATCGACTTTCCGTGTAATACTGCCGTTTGAAATTGCACCGAAAGAAGAAGTCAGCGACAGGACGGAGATAAATGCGGAAACAGGGATTCAGGGAGTAAATATTTTACTTGTTGAGGATAATGCCCTGAATATTGAGATCATTGCAGAACTGCTTCAGGAACAGGGAGCAAAAGTAACCTGTGCACATAACGGTCAGGAAGCAGTTGATGTGTTTGCGACATATCCGCAGGAAAGTTTTGATGTCATTTTGATGGATATTATGATGCCGGTTATGAATGGTATGGAAGCAGCGAAGGCAATTCGCGCACTGGAGCGACCGGATGCGGAAACTGTGCCGATCATTGCCCTGACAGCAAATGCTTTCATGGAAGACAGAAAGAAAAGTCAGGAGGCAGGCATGAATGCACATCTGACAAAACCGCTGAATATGAAAACGATAATCCAGACGATTACAAAATTGCTGAGAAACGAACAGTAACAGAGTCAGATTAAATTTACATGAACTGAAAGTCAGATTTGCAGAGATACAAAGAAAAATTGGATTAAATGCTGTATGCTGTGCATGTTACAGTAAAAGTGCTGAGAACATTCTTGGATAAAAGCAATATATAACCTCAGATATTACGAAAAAAGAAGGCGTGATATCTGAGGTTTGTTATTTTATAGAGAGAACTTGGATTATTTTCTATATAGAAAACTTTTTGAAAAAGATACATTTTTTGTATGCCCTAAATTGACTTTATAAAATCGTGTTTTTACAAGCTGCTGGTATACCTGTTATTAAATTGTGCTTTTTACAAGCTGCTGATATACCTGTTCACAGCGTAAAATATCATCAATGACAACCCATTCATCCGGTTGGTGAGCTGCTTCGAGACAACCCGGACCATAGGACATACAGTTACGGTTGTGGAGTTGTCCGGCAATGACAGCAGTATCTGTGTAACCGGTAAAACAGCTGACCTGTGGAACTTCTCCAGTGACTTCCTGACAGGACAGTTTTAAATTTTCCAGAAGCGGAGAAGTCGGATTCTGTTCAATCGGTGGTCGGTCGCCGGTGATTTTATAGGTTGCGGAAATCCCACTGACAGACTGTTCCGCGTGTTCAATGGCAGCTTCCACGATGGCATTTGTTTTTTCTGTATTCAAGGGTGGAACCAGACGCATGTCAATCCAGACTTTACAGTGATCTGGCACAACATAGGGACGATAACCGCCGGTGATCTGCCCGAAAGTGACCGTGGAACTTCCCATATCAGGGTGAACCGGTGCATACAGAATCGCATGTCGGATTTCACGAATAATCTCTGCCATGGCGGCAATGGCATCGGCACCTTTCCATGGCGTGCTTGCATGGGCAGTGTGTCCCTGCACATCAATTTCATACCAGGTGCGGCCTTTGTGTGCCATCTGAATCTGTCCATTGGTCGGTTCAGCATCAATCACCCAGTCGTGGTCTGTAACCCAGCCAGCTTGTATACACGCTTCGGAACCACGCATGAAATCCTCTTCGTCCATGGAACAGATTAGTTTTAGTGTCTGCTTTGGTGTTTTACCGGATGTTTGAAGTGTTTCTGCGGCATATTGAAATGCAGAAAGGCAACAGGCAAGACCGGATTTCATGTCACAGGCGCCACGCCCATAAATTTTTCCATCTTTTTCAATGGCATCAAAAGGTGGCAGCGTCCATCCATCGCCTACGACAACCGTATCCATGTGACAGATCATCACCAGTGCAGGCAGAGATGGATCACCGGTCAGCTCAGCTATGAGATTTGGGCGACCGGGAAGCACTTCCTGACGGGATAATCGGACATTGGGATATGGCGCAAGCTGTGTGGTGATCCAGTCTGCCATCGCATTTTCATAAGTACCCGGATCGGTACTTTCAATCTGAATCATTTGTTTTGTCATTGTAACTGCGCGGGATTGCAGAGACATATTATAAAACCCCCTTTAAAAGTTCGAAAAAGTATAAAATATTTTGAATCAAGTTTTCGAATCTATGTATCGAAAGCCTGAATAAAAACTAATCGAAATTAGATTAAATGATCTAAAATATAGATTATTATAACATTCATTACTTGTATGTGCCATAAATTTTTTGCTATAAAAAGTCTGGTGTGATAGAATAGTTGCAAATGGACAAAACTTTGCCGCGAATATATCTGCCCGGCAGAAATAAGATAGTAAGAATAGAGGTTGAATGGAATGTATTATGTACCAGATGGCACAGAAATGTGCGGATTTTATGAATGTGAAGAATGCGCAAACAGATTTTTATCTCTGAAGATCGGACCAAAGCTGGTGTGCCCGTATTGTGGAGAAGAACCGGATATGGAGATCGGACCGGATGAAGAAATGCCGGTGGCAAAAGAGACGGCAAAACTGCTGGAAGTAGTAGAAGGTGCAGAAAATGTGGAGCGTATGGATGCGTTACTTTCATTAGCAGTAACTGGCGGCGACTACGAGTGGATTTAAAGTAGGAGATTGAGAAATGTTTTTTATGATGGGAATCACGGACGGAAGAAAAAATCTGGATTATAATCAGACCGAAATCTGTAGTGTGTGTGGACGATACGGACGGTTTCAGGTATTTATGACATACACCGTATTGTCACTGTTTTTTATTCCGTGTTTCAAATGGAACAGACACTATTATGTGCAGACCAGTTGTTGTCACACCCTGTATGAATTGGATAGGGAAATCGGTCGAAGAATCGAGCGTGGCGAAGATGTGCGGATCTTACCGGAACATTTGCAAAAAGTTGAAAATGGTAGATCGGGGTATCACTATGGTGGTTATAAGCGTTGCACGAATTGTGGGTATGAGACAACCGAAGACTTTGTGTTTTGCCCGAAATGCGGTATGCGGTTGTAACGGGAATTGTGCTGCGTGATTATAGCGGAAATTATGTCCTTGCTTGGAACGAATATAGTGTAATGCGGATGAAATTTTTGAAAGTATGATTTTATAAGAGACAATAAGGAGCATTTGTATGTGGAAAATCAAACAGATCGCAGAGGCGGACTTTGGCTGTGAAGAACGGCTGCCGGGAGAAAAATTAAAATGTCTAGTTATATTAGAAAATGAAAAGGGTGAGACACGTCGACTGGAAGTCGAAGACGAATGGCTCACCGAACAGGGACTGGACGAGGGCAGTATGTGGGATGTTTCGGATAAAGATTTTAACCAAATCAAGGAAGTCCCCTGCTTCAATTGCGAAAAGCAATAAGCAGGGGTAGGGACTTGCTTGTATCAGGAGGGGTGCAAGCCCCTTCTGATAAGCTGCGAAGCAGCTATTTGGTTATGAGCAAGTAGCGAAGGCGGATTGCGAATATCCTTTGACTTAATGAAAGCGCCCAAATTGATTTTGTCTTTCTGGCTAATAATCGCTCATAAAGAAAAAATCAATTTGGGCGCTATTTACGTCGAGATATCCTAAAAGATTCTCCGATTTCGTATTATTTCAATAACCTAAATTTTCCCTACCATTTAATCTAAAATCTGCTTTCCGGTCACATCTAAATGATAATTCTCCCGATAAATTAATTCTGAAATCGGCACAAACTGAAACCCCTTTTCTTCCAGCTGCGTCAGCAGCGTATCCAGCGCATCCGCTGTATATTTAGCCCCATTATGACACAAGATAATAGCCCCACCGGTCAGCTGCTTATTGTCGCAGATCCGGGTAATAATATCATCCACACCGTAATCCTTCCAATCGAGACTATCAATAGACCACTGAATCGGATAATATCCACAGGACAGCACGCCCGTGATGACTTCATTATCATAATCTCCGTAAGGCGGTCGGAAAAGAAACATATCATATCCGGTCAACGCTTTCACTTTTTCATGCACAGACATGATCTCATTCCGGATTTCCGTATCGGACAGCTGACTCATATTTTTATGATTCTGACTATGATTGCCAAGATCGTGTCCACCTTCATAAATTGCCTTCACATCATCAGGGTAAGAATCTACCCATCCACCCGTCATGAAAAACGTCGCATGAACATTATGTTTTGCAAGAATTTCCAGAATCCGCGCAGTATCATCATTGCCCCAGGCGGCGTCAAACGAAATCGCAATTTTGGGTTCTTTGGTATCCACACAATAAATCGGAAGCTCTTTGCCGTTTACAGTATTGCTGACGGAAATCACTCCGGTTGTCATCTGAAAATAAATAGTTATGGCAAGGATGCTGCAGACTACCACCGGCAGCAGAAGGGAGAAGCGTTTTTCTTTTTTCATAGGTTCTCCTTCGGACATGAGATTACTAATATATATGAAAGCAGACAGTTTCTTATGTGCATAAATACAGGCGAAAACGGATTGTATTTGCATAAAAAGAAGCCGTCTGCTTTTGTGCAAAAGAAAGGAAATTTACAACGTTGTTCAAGTCGAACGCACGTGAGACTTGGTGCGTGATTCTGGTCAGCGCAAGCTG
>OHAC01001992.1_pt1 | contig 17362 bp, 9 predicted proteins | sample 1577051 | NCBI WGS metagenome assembly OHAC01 (sample SAMEA3541499, study PRJEB24748) | human gut metagenome | biome: human gut; feature: human-associated habitat; material: faeces | place: China | collected 2012 | reverse complement strand
TTTTTCCATTGTTGTGATTATATTTATTTGTTTTTATATTGTTTATTCTAAACCTTTAGGCTATTTTGTAAATCTGCTGCAAAGATAGCTATTTTTTGCAAAATAGCTTGTACATATTTTGCTGATTACTAATACTTTTCTGCTTTATTGAAAATAAAATGTAGTTTTCGTCATATTTATTAAAGATTAAGTGTTAGTGTTACATTTTATTTACTTGATGGTTGATTTATATTGATTGTTCTATTATTTGTCTATTATATATAAGGTACGCGTACATTATTTATTATATGAATTGTCATAACCTTTTGTGCTTTGTTAATTGATCTTTGGGCGTTTTCGGTCAATTCTGGAGTTAAATAGAGTGTGTATTTTGTTGCTTTCTTTGCTTTTTCTGACTTGATGTGCATCAATTCTTATTTCTTTTTTCAGATATTTCCGAATATTTTTCTGCCTTTGCAACAAAGTATGTTTATTCAGCAAAATAATACACGGATATATCGGAAATTATGCCTAACTTTGCAACCGTAAAACAGAATGTTTAACTAACAAGATTACCAACGACAATATGAATCATCGTATAGCAAATGTTTTTAGGTTAATAATTATAGGTGTTCTGATGAGTGTGCTGGGGACTACAAGCCTCAGCGCACAAATCAGAGGAAACAACATCGTGGTAACGGTAACTCCTGACCATCAGGACTGGAATTACCGGGTAGGTGAGAAGGCTAACTTCACGGTGAATGTGAGAAAGAGCGGTACGCTACTCAATCAGGTGAAGGTAGATTACGAAGCCGGACCGGCAATGTTTCCGGAGGTGAAGAAAAGTACCACTCTCAAGGATGGAACCATGAAATGGTGCGGCAGTCTGAACAGACCGGGCTTCTACCGCCTCAAGGTTATCGCTCATGTTGATGGCAAGGATTACGAAGGACTTTGCACGGCAGGTTTCTCTCCAGAGAAGATCCAGCCTTTCGCACAGGAACCTAAGGATTTCGATGCTTTCTGGAAGAAGGCACTGGATGAGGCAAGACAGAATGACCTCAATCCTACCAAGGTGCTTCTGCCTGAGCGTTGTACCAAGGATAAGAATGTATATGAAATCAGTTATAACAACAACCGCTGGGGGTCTAAGATGTATGGCATCCTGAGTGTACCGGTAAAAGAAGGTAAGTATCCGGCTTTGCTCCGTGTACCTGGTGCGGGTGTACGCCCTTATGCCGGCGATACTTATACGGCTCCTGCTGAATGCATCGTACTGGAAATCGGTATTCACGGTGTTCCTGTTACCATGCAGCAGAAGATTTATGATGATCTTGCCAATGGCGAACTGAAAGGTTACTGGGATACCAATCTCGAGAATCCTTATCGCAATGCTTACCGTCGCGTAGTGACAGGTGCTGTTCGTGGAGTAGATTACATCGCTTCGCTCCCTGAGTGGAACGGAAAGACTATCGGTGTAACGGGTTCATCACAGGGTGGATTCCTTTCCATCGCTGTGGCAGCTCTCGACAAGCGAATCACATTCCTGGCTCCTGTCCATGATGCCATGTGTGATTATGAAGCTGAGATTCATGGAGTTGCAGGCGGCTGGCCTCACTACTTCTATAAGGAAGACAAGGCGCGGGGGACTGCATGGAAAGAGCAGAAACTTACGGATTTGGAAAAGGCAAGACTCGAAGGTGCACGCTATTATGATGGCGTCAACTTTGCCCGTCGCATCACCGTTCCTGGCTGGTACAGTTTCGGTTATAATGATGAGGTGGTTCCGCCAACATCATCTTACGGACTTTATAATTCGGTAAAAGCGCCAAAGACATTGAGTCTGTATCAGATGACTGGTCATTACTGGTATCAGGAGCAGTGGGATGAGTGGCAGGCTTGGATTATTCAGCAATTAAAGAAATAGATATATGATAGGAAAAAGAATTTTGATTGGTGCAGCTTGCCTCATGGCGATGCAAGGAGCAATGGCACAGGTTGATGGCGTTACGGGCGCATCAGTCCAGACTGCCAATACTTCCTGCTGCAAGGGTAAAAAGCAATGTTGCAATACTCCGGCAGAGCAACTGAAGGTCAGACTGCAGAAATTACTGAACAAGGGAATCATGCTCGGTCATCAGGATGATCCGGTGTATGGTACTACTTGGAAATGGGATGAAGGAAAGAGCGATGTATTCCTCACTACAGGTGATTATCCTGCTGTGATGGGTTTCGATCTTGGAAAAATAGAGTTGGACAGTAAGGAAAACCTCGATGGCGTGTCTTTCGATCGTATGCGAAAAGAAATCATTGCCCAAAATGAGAGAGGAGGCATCGTTACTTTGAGTTGGCATCCTTGGAATCCGGTTACTGGCGAGAATGCCTGGGATCCGAAAGGTGATGCTGTAGCTGCTGTCCTGGATGGAGGCGCCCAGCAACAGAAGTTCGATGGATGGCTCAAGAAGGTTTCCGATTTCATCCTTTCTTTGAAGACAAACGATGGTAAACTGGTTCCTGTCATCTTCCGACCATGGCATGAAATGAATGGCGGATGGTTCTGGTGGGGAGCTAGCAGTTGCACACCTGCACAATATAACCAATTATACGTAAAAACCCTAAATATACTTACTAAAGCAGGGTGCAATAACATCGTTTGGGCTTGGTCACCAAATCTCAGCGACGAGAAGACGGTAGAAAAATTCCTGGAGCGATTCCCGGGCGAGAAGTATGTGGATATGCTGGGTGTTGACGTCTACGAGTTCGACAACAGCGATGCCAACTATCAGCAGAACCTTGCAGCCACGCTCGATGTGCTGATGGAGGCAGCCAAGAAGGTTGGCAAGATTCCTGCCCTCACCGAAACGGGTTGCAGGGGTATCGCCAGCAAGAAGGATTGGTTTACCCAAACCCTTTGGCCTGTACTTCAGAAGTATCAGTTGAGTTATGTACTCTTCTGGCGTAATGCCTGGGATAAACCTCAGGAAGAGGCTTACCTCCCTGGTGTCGGTGACGGTGATATCGTCAAGGATTTCAATAAGTTCAAGAAGGAAAAGAAAGTCCTCTTTGCCAAAGACATTTTAAAGGTAAAAAAGTAAAAAGGTAAAAAAGTAAAAAAAGATATATTATGACTACATTTCAAGACAAAGTGAAAGCACTTCGCGCTCATCATGAGGAATTGCTGAGCCGTAAGAATGAACCGGTAGAGTGGGGAAATGGTATCTATGAAAAGTATAAGAACCCAATCCTTACAGCAGAACATACTCCATTAGAGTGGCGTTACGACTTCGATGAGAAGAGTAATCCGTATCTCATGCAGCGCATCATGATGAATGCTACGCTCAATTCGGGTGCCATCAAGTGGAATGGTAAGTATCTCCTCGTTGTACGTGTGGAGGGTGCCGACCGCAAGAGTTTCTTTGCCGTAGCAGAGAGTCCTAATGGTGTTGACAACTTCCGTTTCTGGGATGAGCCTATCACCATGCCGGAGGATGTTGTTCCTGCTACCAACATCTATGATATGCGACTCACAGCTCATGAGGATGGCTACATCTATGGCGTGTTCTGTGCTGAGCGTCATGATGATGATCAGCCTGGCGACCTCAGTGCTGCTACTGCTACTGCAGCCATCGCCCGTACCAAGGACCTGGTAAACTGGGAGCGTCTTCCTGATCTGAAGACCAAGAGCCAGCAGCGCAATGTGGTTCTCCATCCGGAGTTTGTTGATGGCAAGTATGCTTTCTATACCCGTCCACAGGATGGTTTCATCGATACAGGTTCTGGTGGTGGTATCGGTTGGGCTCTTGTTGATGATATCACTCATGCCGAAATCAAGGAAGAGAAGATCATCAATGCCCGTCACTATCATACCATCCAGGAGGTGAAGAACGGTGAGGGTCCTCATCCTATCAAGACTGATAAGGGCTGGTTGCATCTGGCTCACGGTGTTCGTGGCTGTGCCAGCGGTCTCCGCTATGTGCTCTATATGTACATGACTTCTCTTGAGGATCCTACAAAGGTGATTGCAGAACCAGGTGGATATCTCCTCGTACCGGAAGGCCCTGAGTATATCGGTGATGTGATGAACGTAGTCTTTGCCAATGGTTGGATTGCAGATGAGGATGGCAAGGTATTCATCTACTATGCTTCTTCTGATACCCGCATGCATGTGGCAACTTCTACCATCGACCGATTGGTAGACTACTGCATGAACACACCAAAGGATGATTATCGCACTCAGTTCTCTGTAGAGAAGATCAAGGCTTTGGTAGCAAAAAATAAACAGACTTTAAGTAAATAGTTTCAGGTATTAAGATTGTAGGGATTCGTACTCTTCATCCGTATTATTGTATATGAATGAGGAGCGAATCCCTCTTTTTGGTAGTTAAAAGTTAATAGTTGATAGCGGCTTCGCTGTATAGCAAGATTGCTGAGGTAGTTTTTGCTATAAACTATAAATTGTAAATTATAAACTAAAATAAAATGGCTCGTTTAAAAGAAAAAATAGCTTATGCATTGGGTGATGCCGCTGCGGGTGGTATTGTATGGAAGGTGATGTCTATCGCTTTTCCTCTGTTTTTTACAAATGTCTTCGGACTCTCGTTTGCGGATGCGGCAGTACTGATGCTCGTAGCCCGCATGTTCGATGTGGTTACTGACCCGCTGATGGGTACTCTTGCCGACCGTACCCAGAGCCGTTTCGGTACCTACCGTCCTTGGCTCATCTATGGTGCCATTCCTTTCGGATTGATATTCGCCCTCTTGCTCTATACGCCAGACTTCGGTCCTGTGGGCAAGCGAATCTATGCTTACGCCCTCTATCTGCTGATGATGGCGGTATATACCATGGTGAATGTGCCTTACGGCTCATTGCTCGGTGTGATGACCGAGGATGATGATGAGAAGAACCAGTTCTCTTCTTTCCGTATGGTGGGTGCTTATGCCATGGGATTCGTTACCCTGCTCTCTTTTCCATATCTCCAGAAGATGGTAGGTGGTTCTGCCGATCATCAGTATGCTGTCATTGGTGCCGTGCTCGGTATTATTGCAGCTGTGATGACATTGGCTTGCGGACTCCTTACCAAGGAACGTCTGAAGCCGAAACGCGCAGAGAAGTTCTCATTCCAGCAGTTTGCCAACCTTGTTCACAACAAGGCTTGGCTCTATATGACAGCCATCGCCGTGTGCACCAACTTCTTCAACGGATTCCGCTATGCCGTAGCTGGCTATATGTTCGATTACTGTCTGCATGGCAATGTAACCATCGAGGGATTGATTATCAACTATACCGTTTTCATGGCGTTTGGTGAAGTAACCTGTATGATTTTCGGTGGTGTATCTCCTTGGTTCACCCGTCTGGTAGGCAGCAAGCGCATGGCATTCTTCTGGGCTGCAGCACTCTGTCTGGTTCTCTCGGTTGTCTTCTTCTTCATCCCGATGAATCCGTCGTATATCTGGGTAATGATAGCCATCGTTATCCTTACCTCTATGGGTATCGGTATCTATTCGCCATTGATGTGGTCAATGTATGCCGATGTAGCTGACTACCATACCGAGCATTTCGGAACATCAGCTACAGGTCTTATCTTCTCTTCCGGTACGATGAGCCAGAAGTTTGGTACCGCCATTTCCGGTTCTCTTATCGCCCTCTTCCTGGGCTGGGCAGGTGCCAACATGATAACAGATAAGATGGGTAATACGATGATTGACCCAGCCAGTGTCACCGACTCTGTGCTTACGATGGTATGGTCATTGTTTTCACTCTTCCCAGCCGTCATCGCCTTCCTGCTGATGGTGCTTGCCTGGAAGTTCCCTATCCGCAAATAATTGTTTTAACATAACTAATAATCACTATTAAGAAAGGAAAAATGGAAAATCTTAAAGAAACGATGCGGGATGTTCTGGAGAACAACATCCTCAGCTATTGGCTTACGAAAGTGAAAGATGAAGAAAACGGCGGCTTTTATGGACGTGTAGATGGTAACGACCAGGTGCATCCTGAAGCCGAGAAGGGAGCGGTGATGGATGCCCGTATCCTCTGGGCGTTTTCTGCTGCCTATCGTGTCTTGAAGAAGCCGGAGTATCTTGAGGCTGCCACCCGTGCCAAGGAGTATGTGCGCGATTATTTCCTCGACAGGGAATATGGCGGCATCTACTGGAGTGTTGACTATCAGGGTAATCCGCTCGATACCAAGAAGCAGACTTACGCCATCGGCTTTGCCATCTATGGTTTCTCGGAGTATGCCCGTGCAACAGGTGACAAGGAGGCGTTGGATATCGCCATCTCCCTGTATCATGACATAGAGAAGCATGCTTTTGATGCCAAGAACAACGGATATATCGAGGCATTGACCCGTGAGTGGAATCCGATTGCAGACATGCGTCTTTCTGATAAGGATGAGAATGGTTCCCGTACGATGAATACCCATCTGCATATCATCGAGCCATATACCAATCTTTATCGTGTATGGAAGACTCCGGAACTGGAGAAGAGCATCCGTAATCTGCTCGATATCTTCACCGATAAGCTTCTGAACACAGAGACTTATCATCTCGACCTCTTCTTCAATGACGAGTGGGAGGGCAAGCGCAATATTGAGAGTTACGGTCATGATATTGAGGCGTCCTGGCTGCTCCACGAAACCGCGCTGGTTCTGGGCGATAAGATATTGCTGCATAAGATAGAGCGCATCATCCGTCGTATAGCCGATGCTGCAGATGAAGGTTTACGTCCGGATGGCAGTATGGTTTATGAGCATTGGAAAGATGGAGATAAGTATGATCTCCAGCGCCAGTGGTGGGTGCAGTGCGAGAACATCATCGGACATATCGACCTCTATCAGTATTTCCGTACCGAAGAACATCTCCAGACTGCCATCGCCTGCTGGAACTATGTAGCCAAGCATCTGCTGGATGCCAAGAACGGTGAGTGGCACTGGGCTATCCTGGAAGATGGTACGGTGAACAAGGAGGATGATAAGGCGGGTTTCTGGAAATGTCCTTACCACAACTCCCGTATGTGTCTCGAACTCATCGAACGTGACTATTAACATACAGATTCCCTGCAAGGCAGGAATAGAATACAAAAATCCAAGCAAATCATATATTTGCTTGGATTTTTTTGTTTATCCCGATTTTTTATTGTACTTTTGCAGCCAATGCGGCGCTAGCCCCATTATTCATTATAAATTGTAAATTATTATTATAAATAAATGTATATAGCAATAGCAGGAAATATCGGTAGTGGAAAGACAACACTCACCAAGATGCTTTCTAAACATTATGGATGGAAACAGTACTTGGAGCCCGTGGCTGAAAACCCCTATATCGATGACTATTACAAGGATATCTCGCGATGGGCACTCAATATGGAGGTGTTCTATCTGAAGCAGCGATTCAAGAATCTGCTGGAAATCCAACACAGTAAAGAGACGGTCATCCAGGACCGCACCATCTTTGAAGGTGTTTATGTCTTTGCGGCCAACAACCGGAAGATGGGCAACATGGACCAGCGCGACTACGAGACTTATATGGAGCTCTTCGAGTCGATGATGGAAGTGGTGGAGATGCCTGAACTGATGATATATCTCCGTTCTTCCGTTCCTCACCTCGTGAAGAATATCCAGAAGCGCGGTCGTGATTATGAGCAGAAGATGCCTCTGGATTATCTGGAAGGTATCAACAATCTTTACGAAGATTTCATCATGAATAAGTATAAGGGCAAGGTGCTCATCGTAGAAGTAGATAATCTCGATTTCGAGCACAATCCCAAGCAGTTTGGTGAAATCATAGATAAGATAGATGCCAAGCTCTTCGGGCTGTTCTCTTAAAGGTAAAAAAGTAAAAAGGTAAAAAAATGCATATAGCAATAGCAGGAAATATAGGTAGCGGCAAGACAACATTAACCAAGATGCTTGCCAAGAGATATGGCTGGAAAGCTAATTTCGAGCCGGTTGATAATAATCCATATCTGGCTGATTATTACAAGGATATGGAGCGTTGGTCGTTTAATCTTCAGATTTACTTCCTGAACAAGCGATTCCATGATGTTGTGGAGATTTCACGTTCAGAGCAGACCATCGTACAGGATAGAACCATCTTTGAGGATGCGCGTATCTTTGCGCCTAATCTTCATGATATCGGTATGATGAGCGATAGGGATTTCAAGAACTATACCGATCTCTTCGATCTGATGATCAGTCTGGTAAAACTCCCTGACCTGATGATATATATCAAGAGCAGCATTCCTACGCTCGTGAAGCATATCGAGAAGCGTGGCCGCGATTTCGAGAAGAGCATCCGCATCGATTACCTCCAGGGGTTGAACAAGCGTTATGAGGATTGGATCAAGGATTATAAAGGTCGCCTCATCATCATTGATGGTGATAATCTGGAGTTCGGAGAGAATCCGGAAGATTTCCGTAAGGTTACTGACCTGATAGATGCTGAGCTCTTCGGCCTGTTTGCTGAAAAGGGAGTTTAAAGGTAAAAAGGTAAAAGGGTAAAAGGGTAAAAAGGTAAAAAGGTAAAAAGGTAAAAAGAACCTTAACCCCCTTTCGCCCCCCGTTCCTAGCGATTCCATCGCTAGTCCCCCAAGTCCTTATTATAAGGTAAAAAAGTAAAAAGCGCAATCCCGCTAGGCGTCAAAGGAGGAACGCCTGGCGGGGTTGCGTTTTATGGTTGTACAACTAAAGGGTTTATGGTTGTACAACTAAAAGGTTTATGGTTGTACAGCTAAAGGGTTTATGGTTGTACAACTAAAAGGTTTATGGTTGTACAACTAAAGGGTTTATGGTTGTACGACTAAAAGGTTTATGGTTGTACGACTATAAGGGTTGTAGTTGTACGATTAAAAGGTGTTGTCACTAGGCTCGGCAGAGCTGCTGACTAGGCTCAGCAGGTCTGCTGAGCCTAGTGGCAACCTTCGAGAAGCAGTCTCCTTCAACTCGGGAAGCAGTCTCCTAAAACTAAAAGAGACGTCTCTTTGAACCCAAAGAAACGTCTCCTTTCGCTTATTCAATCATATCCTTTCGCTTATTCAAACATCTGAATACGCTTATTCAATCATCTCCTTCTGCTTATTCAAACATCTGAATTCGCCAGCAGAACTATCTCCTTCCTCCGGAAGAGCCGGGAGCTTTATAGAACTTACCTTTCTGGCGGGAGATGAAGATGCCTCCTTGAGCAGAGGCTTTATCTACTTGCTGGCCATTGAGATTATAGATCATCTCTTCTCCCTTGCTGTCCTTCCATAAAGCCAGGGTATTTCCCTCGTAATAAAGGGTAGTGTTTCTTGGAATTTTAAACAGGTCGCCTTCTTCTACCCACGTAGCTTCCGGTGATGTTCCTGATGCATGCTCACCTGCATTGTAAGTAATGTGGTAGGTTTTATCCTTTTCCGGTTCTCCGTTTACCGGATGCCGTTATAATCAAAGTATACACTTCCCTTGTTTCCTGTAGCAATGTTGGTAGCGGCATCCTCTGCCCACGCACTCCCCATCCATCCCATCATCATGAGGAGGATGAGGGAACGGAGCCATTTGCCGGTTGATATCTTATTCTTTCTATTCATATCTTTCTGTTATTTTACCATGATTTTTCTGTTTCCGAAGATGTAGATGCCGTCAGGGAAACCACTGTAGGTGGCGGTGCCAGGACGTACATCCAAGATGCGATAAAGCTGACCGGTGGTTGAGAATACCTGCAACTGGGTGGAGTAGGTGCTCTCTATGCGTACACGATGAGCTCCGATAGGGCGGATGAAGAGGGATTCGCCGGCTGGTGTATCATCGTTACCGTTTATTTCCGGTTCTATCCTGTCGATGCCCGTGGTCTCGCTGATGCGGATTACAGAAGGAACCTCTGAAGAACGGGCTCCGGTGTTCGTACTTTCTGTAGTCAGATAGGTACGGAAAGGCATTACGGTCTGTGAGGTTGCCGTATTGCTGAATGCTGTTCCCTCTGTATTGAGCGCATAGATGCCTCCATTCGCCACTTCTTTGGCAGCGAAGGTTCCCCGGTGGGCATAGCCATCGCTTACGGTCTTCATATCTGCTGTGATAGGAATCACGATAGCTCTATTCTGAGGTTCTTTGTTCGCATAAGCATGGAAGGTGATAGTCTGAGGATCTTCCTTCTTGTTCAAAATACTGTTGTAGAACTTGCTGGAAAGGTCGAACTCATAATAACGCTCACCTGGGAAACGGATGATATAAGGTACTCCAGCTGTCAGCGGAATGTAATCCTGGTATTCGTGATCCTTGGCATAATACGAATCTGCATCCCATCGGTAAGCCCAGTCTTTATAGGTGTTGCCAAAGAAGGAATTAGAGAACTGGTAATTCCATTTTGCCGCATTCGCACTTTCATTCATGAAGAGTCCTGCTGTTGTATCAGGTCGCTGGAAGGTGGCAGTCTTCTCCGTTTCATTCACACCAGTCAATCCTCGCAGCCAGTACTCATGGTGCAGGGTGTGCGTGTTCGTGGCTGGGTTATCCAGTTCTTCTTCTGTTGGTGTGCCATAAAAATGAGTGATCTCGCCATTGAGCGATGCCATTACCTTTTGTGCGGTGAATGGCAGACAGATACCTTCCCAGGCTCCGGTAGCATCCTCAGCATAGTACATCGGCTTGCGAACATACCAGGCATGGTTGGTTACCGTGAATGGGATAGGGGCACAGAAGTCGTTGTTCTCACACTTGTCTCCCTCGCTGTTCTTACCCTCAGGGGTGCGTTCTACGAGGTGGAGGAGAGAGGTGGTATAGCCATCATCGGCATTATTCTTGAAAATATGATGTCCGTAGATGGTAGTCTCACTCGTGTTCTCCTTGTAGCCGAGTGCATTGTCTGCGATGTCGTAAGCCTCTGTATTGTTGTCGATGTCGTTGCCATTGGCAGCAGTATATACCAGGAGGTTCTGGCTTACTCCCTGCTGGATGCTTAGGTCGCTGAATATCTTGGCATTGTCATCTACCGGTGGGTAGAAGATGCCGTTCTGGTTGATGTCTGCCGCCTGTTTGAATCCCATGGCAGCCCACTTGTCGTTCCGGCAGGTGAAGTCGATAGCCGTTGTTGTCGTCTGGTGTACGTAGGTACTCATGAGGCTGTTGGCATTGTTGCTGGCATTATAGTGGAATGCATCGAGCTTCGTGTCGCCATAGTAGCCGGCAGTACGATATATGCGGTTTCTCATATAGCTGTTCTGATGGGAAGCTATCTGGGAAGGACAGAGGTCTGGAACCTTCTGCAATGACTGTCCCCAGAAGATGAAGTCGTTCATCGGCTGACTTCCGTCTGCCTGGTTTCCGTCGAACAGTGGAACGTAGCTGACTGCGGATGCTGTACCCTGCGATGCCTTTCGAGCCGCATCGATAGCGTGACTCTGGTCGTGGCGGGTTTCGTTGCTGCCGTAGTTAGGCTGGTCACTGTCTGTACCTTTTCTCAGATAGGTGATACCCGTGTTGTTGCCGGTGATGGCATCGGTACGGTGGGCATACTGGTAGTCGCCGTTGGCATAGTAATCGTAGACGTACTTCAATGCCTCCTTGTCTTGGGCATTCTTCATGTTGTTGTAGCGGGCACGCAGATAGTATTCGTTGAGGTCGTAGCCAACCTTGCCGTATCTGAAGTCGTCTGCCGTATAATGAGTATCACTTATGCCGTCCATGTGATAGACGATAGGCTGTATGCCCTTGTTATATTCGAAGCAGCAGTGGTAGGCACCCCCATTCGTACAGCTATCGGCAGCGATATTGCCGCTTTCCATTCCGAGGTTATAGATGTTGCCCTGGTTCTCTTTGAGGAATGATTTGCCTTGCGCCAGACCCTTGATGACATGTCCGTTGCCATGAAGAGTGCCGGCAAATACAGCCTTGCTTCCATCGAAGTCGCTGGTCACGGTGATGTCGTTCTGCAGGATGAATTGGGCATTCTTTCCATATAGTTCCGCCTTGCTTCCCGTACCGGTTCCGATGGTATCCACGAAGTTGATGAATGCCTTCAGGTCGCTGGCATCAGAGATATAAATGCGAGGTTCGGCAAACGTCTTGTCTTTCTGGGTACGCTGGATAGCCTCTGAAAGATGTAGGTTCACACCCTTCTGATGAGGATTCATGCGGTGGTAGTTGTGTACGGTAAACTGGCTGTCGTCTGCCATATCCACCGTAAAGATCTTATTCAGACCATTCATGGTGATACCCAGCTGTACGCCATATCCGTTCATGAAGTAGTAGGCTGGAATATCCAGATAGTCATTGGTCTTGTCATATACGCAGTCCTTGAAGAGTCCTTGTGCTTCGCTGCTTCCCTGCTTGTAGGTGTCGTAGCCTGTAGCCTTTTTGTTGATGTCCCATTCGGTAGGGTCTTCAAATACCCAGTTTCCCTTTTCGTTTTGCTTGCGCTTTCCTATGCGCCAGTAGTATCCGTTGGCAGAGAACGATTCGTCTGCCTCAATGGAAATCTGGTTTTTCCTGAGTCTGACCATCTCTCCCGGCAAGGCGCAGTTGTCAACAGTTATCTTACCGTTGATGTTAGGACCCTGCACATATTCTATGGTGAGATAGATGGTGTAAGTGTAGATTCGTTCTACCTCACAGTAGTAGTTGGATGATCCTGCTTCTACGTCTGTGATGCTGACAGGAGCATAGGTAGTGGAATCCTTTTTAAAGATTCTCTTAGGGTCTATCTTGGTGTATTCTCCAGCAATGCCGTTCTTGATATAATAAACAGTGCCGGCAGATAGCTTGGTTCCTGTTGCTACCTGTTTGTAATCATTGCCATCTTGGATGAAGAAGTCGGATGAGGCCACCTTACTGATGATAGGCTTGTTGTTGGTCTCATCTGTATATTCTTCGTATGCACGTCCCTTCAGTACAACGGTGGCAAGACATTTTTCAGAGAGATGCTTCTTGAAATAGTCGGTTGTCGTATTGTTGACAGAGTCTGTCAGCTGGAATGAAATCTTGGCATCGCCATCTGTCAGTTTGGAAGGGAGCTTTTGGTTCACATAGTTCTCTTTATTGAATTTTCCATTCATTGGCAATACGGCAGCGAATCCCTTGCCATCATATTCCTCTGAAGAAGAAGCTCCGATGTTGAGCAGGTATTTGCCGGATACGTCCTGGTTGTCCATATCCACATTGCCTTCTGTTCCGGCTGGCAGATAGTTGCGCTCTTCCAGGTCGCAGCTGTATTCTGTCTTAGGATGTCCGCTGCGCATCTTCCAGCTCTGAATGGTTACAGGCTGGTTTGGCTTCAGTCCTGAGAGCACGGTGAGACCGTCCTTGTTGTCACTGAAGAAGGTCATCTTGTCCTTGTAGGTATAGCCAGTGATGTGGGCATTGTAATAGTAGTTGAAACCTGTTACATACCAATAGTGAACATCAATCTTGTCATCCGGATTTGCTTTTCCTGCTTCATCCATACCATAGAATCCGGTAGGAAAGCAGTCGTCAACAACGAAGCGGTTCTGCTTGGCATCGTATGGGAAGACGAAGTTTCCGGTGGTTTCCAGGAAGTCTACCTTGTGTCCGCTTTCTCCCTCTGTCGTTGCCCGTTTATGCACATTGTCGGCATATACATAGCCGCCACCTTCGTCTTCACGAACGTCGATGAGGTTCATCTCCACTACGCCGTAGATAGGACCGTAGAAAATACTGTCGATGACATTCTTCTTGCTGTCATCGTATAACTCCTGTACGTTCTGAATCTTGAGGGCATAGCCTGAGGCGATACCTATCATGTTCTTTGCCGTACCGTCATTGCGCTTCTGGAAGTTCTGGTCGTGTTTGTCGATGTAATTCTGTTTTACCTCCATATATGACTTGCCCTTGAAGTCGCCATCAGCAGGTACCATACCGGTATTGTTGCGCCATGGTTCTTTATCGGCATCGTTGAAGGGAACATTCGAAGTTACTGCTCCCACGTAGTGGATGTTGTTGGCAAGACCCATATAGTTGCGTGCACGCTTTGTAGATTTGTCCTGCAACTTGTTGTCGGTCAAGGTTATATTCTTGGCATACATCTGGATTTCTCCCACTCGTGCTATTGAATATGGAGTCTTGTTGGTTTGGTTGGTGGCATAGTCGCGTGCTCCAAGTACGTTGAAGCAGTTATCCTCCAGTCGCAGGATGTCCATACGCTGGAAGGTATTGATGATCTTCGGATTGTTGATATTGGTTCCTGCAAAGCCGTAACCCGTCAGGTCGGCACTGCGGAAGCCGGCTGCATACGACTGGTGTCCGTCTCCGAAGATGCCACCTTCACTGTCGTAGGCATATATATTCGTGTCGGTCTCCGACTGATGTTCCGGCTTCTTATATCCGTCTCCATAGAAATAGTTGTCCTGGAGAGAGATGTAACGGTAGTTGCTGTCTTTGTCCATGTAATAGTAGCCGAAGAGGTCGGTACCTGTTGGTAATACGACCGACTGCATTTTCTGATGGGAGATGATGATATGGTCACGGTCAGAGTCGGTTGCAGAATTGTCGGCAACCAGGATGGTGGTGTTACCGCCGAATCCTGTTGTGGTACCATTAGGCAGATCAGACAGTTTTTCCTGTCTTTCCGTGAAAGCCTTGTCTATATTGTATTGACGGGTAAATTTCAGAACGGTAGAGTCGTTTGCCATGACAGAAGTACCCTGTGCCACGGAGTAACCGCCACCATAGATAGCTTCTCCAATCTTGATATTGATGTCGTTCCATGTAAGTGGTGTAGCTGGGGCTGTAGTGAATGCATCAAAATCATTCTCCTTCACGAAGTCCGTAACTCCCTGCTTGCCGATGATGGAAGCATAAACAGCCTGCGAAACCTTGTCACCACTGATGAGTTTGATGCTCTGCTTGATGGTTTCTGAGGCAAGGTTTGGCAGTATCTTTCCGTCCTTATCCTTATTCTCATGGTCAATATACAGGTTGTTCTTGTCGGTACGGTCCAGCAGATAGATGCCGGAATGCCCGTCTTTTACCTGATAGTAGGTAGGGTAGCCCACCTTTACCTGGGTAGAACCATATACATAGCCAGAATAGGAACCGCCTGTTACCGAACGGAAGACGTGACCATTGAGGATATCCACATCGGTAAGTCCGATGACATTACCCTGCTGACCGCCACCATAGATGAAGTTGGCTGATACACCTGTAGCTCCGTTTACACCGCAAGGAAGGAACTTACCACCTTCTGTCTTAGGTTCAGAACATTTCATATCCTTACCCATGATGATGTGGGTATTGCCGTAAACATAACTCTCCATACCATATCCGGCACCATAGATGTTGAGGCTGGAGTATTCCGGTTTGGTAGCCAGAGAATCGTTCGAATTTTCCAGTTTCTTCTTATCCTTACCGGCAAGCATGTCGCTCCGGAGATCGATGGTAACGTCGCCTCTCACGGTTCCCGTCTTGTAGCAGCCGCCGAATACGTTTCCTCCCACATAGGCATCGTTCTTCTCCTCTGGCTGGAACTTGTTCTTGATGGTGAGTTGGATGAAAGGATCGGTAGAGTAGGCACGTCCCAGTAGATAGCCACCCTCATGATTCACCAGTCCTTTATAGTTGTAGTTGGCATTGTTGCAGCCACCCACAATCTTGTCGGTGATGGTGAGTCCCTCCGGGAAGATATAATTGATTACATTGCCCCTTGCATTTGGATAGATGTTCATGTTGCCACGGTTTCCTCCGCAGCAAAAAGTTTTGATGGTACAGTCTTCCAGTCCTTCACCCGTCTGGGTTCCGTTCCATCGCAGTTCTCCCTGGATATCTGTTTCCACTGGCTGGAAATACAGGTCGATGAGGTGAGGATATACGGTTGGTCGGTCTTCCAGCTTGGTAGGGAGATAGAGGGTACCGATATTCTTGTTCGAAGGATTGAACCAGTCGATGGTATCGGCAAGGTTCAGTTCCTGTGTATAGTCCTCCACGTTTCCATTGAGTTTCTGGAACTTGTTCATGAAGTCATTGTCCTCTGATTTGGCGAAGAGTTCATCTCCGTTGCAACCCATGAAGACACGTCCGATGTTCACATGACTTCCTATGTTGATATTGATGTTTCCCACCTTTTCTACAGCCTTGTTATCCTTGTCCTTCACCTTCAGTACGGTGGCAGAGTTTCCTCCTCCATAAACGTCACCGGCGATATTCACCTTTTCAGATGTAGAGTTACCCTTGATTTCGATGTTCACCTTGTTGGTGAGTGGTCGCCATGAATTGATGTTCACAATCTTAGCCGCATCGCTTGCCTCCTTGTAGGAAGGCATGGATTTTCTCATCGGTACGGTATATACCAGAGGAACGGTCTCTGAGTTTGGATCCTCCGGGTTCATAGGGTAATACTCGTTCACCGTCACCTTCTGGTTCTGGTTCTTGTCGAGTGCATACAGGTAGTTACCGTTTCCGGCTCCATATACATTCTGATAGATGTGTCCACCTAGAATCTTGATGTTGCTTCCTTCACCGCCATTGTCTCTGAATCCGTTTTCCTCTGCAGTTATGTTCACATAGCCCGAAACGTCGTTGCCGCCATAAACATTGCCATGGATATGGATGTCGGAATTGTTGAACTTGGAGGTGCCTGATGGACCACCCGTTGTACTGCCCGTTGTACTGTTGTCTGATCCGATGATGACATGGGTAGCTTCCTTTACGTCTCCCATGAAACCGCCACCGAAGATGTCACGGCAGTCGATAGCCTTGATGGTGACATTTGTTTCCTTGACAGAACTGTAGAAACCGCCACCAAACACACGGCGGCAGAATACGCCACCGGCTCCCGATATATTGGTACTGCCTTCTACGGTACCCGAATAGCCACCGCCCACGATGTCCATGTACGAGAAGTCGCTGTAGAAGTGTTCATGTTCCTTGCCTGGTTTCAGCTCAATGTCCTGGTGGTTGTTGGCATCTCTGCCCTGCATGTCGATGGTGATGTTGGTATTGCCCTTGACATAGGTCTTTTCACCAAAGCCGCCACCGAAGATACTGAAGTGAGGAGATCCCACCTTATTATATATCTCTTTCCATTCGTTTGTCTGGTAGAATTTCATGTTCTTCTTGTCCTGTCCCGGCTTCACCTCGGTGTTGTCATTCAGGAGACCCTTGACAATCAAGATGTTGGTATTGTTGCCCACTTCGCAGGCTTCGTTGCCACCGGCATAGATGTTGTGGTTTACCTTGAACTTCAGTGCCTCGTGGTCGTATTGTGGTGAGTAGGTGATACCGTCAATGATGCTGGCTGGTCGCCATGAACGGGTTTCCGGATTCCAGTAAGAGGAGAGCAGAGCCTGTCCACCATTGATCATGATATTGGTATTGCCGGTTACGTCTGCCGAAGTCACGGTCAGGGTGTCGGTTCCGTTCACGGTCAGGGTGTCGCAGTTACCCCAACCGCCGCC
>OHAC01001971.1_pt1 | contig 17478 bp, 13 predicted proteins | sample 1577051 | NCBI WGS metagenome assembly OHAC01 (sample SAMEA3541499, study PRJEB24748) | human gut metagenome | biome: human gut; feature: human-associated habitat; material: faeces | place: China | collected 2012 | reverse complement strand
TCACACATGAGATGGCCTTCGCCAGAGATGTGGCGAAGCATGTGATCTTCATGGGTGATGGAGTCATCGTAGAAGAAGGTACGTCTCAGCAGATCTTTGAAAATCCGCAGAAAGAGCTGACAAAAGAATTTTTAAGCCGTTTCAGAAACGCATAAAGTTAAGATGTTTAGATAAAACAACCCTTCCTGTTGTTCAGCGTTCAACAGGAAGGGTTGTTTTTCGGTTAATAAGAATTGGCGGAATGATTTTATGCGTTGGTTCGACAGACAGAGTTGGTTTTCTTTTATGCCGTTCTGTAATCTGCTCATGCAGGATTTCCATAGCGGATGCGGCAATCTTGTCAATCTGCTGTCCGACAGTACTGATGGGAACGATAGCTTCCCTGGAAACAGGAGAATCATCAAAACCAACAATTTTATAGTCGTCAGGAAGACGGCCATATTTCTGGATCAGATGATTGAGCATGATATTTGTAAACCTGAATCTGACTGAAGTCTTTGTAAATGACGGTGAAGCGGTAATTTCCAATACCGTGTATGATCTGGGCAAAGAAATAGAGACAGATGTAAAAATGAGAATAGAAACTCTGGAAAAATAAAGAACTCCGGTCATGAAGAAATTTGTGACCGGAGTAACTGTTTACAGGTAATATTCCGCAGTTTTTGAGTATAACAAAGACTTTCATGTCACGAATCTGATATTTTCAGCTTGTATTTTGTATATTCAAAATATGATATAGGGTATAGTGTAAGAAAAATCAGGCGAAGAATAGCTGGAACAGGAGATGAGAGATATGAGATATGGATATTTTGATGAAGCAAAAAAGGAATATGTGATCACACGTCCGGATACACCGGCACCGTGGGTAAACTATCTTGGATCCCCAGAGTATGGGGCAATCGTTTCAAATAACGCAGGAGGATACAGTTTTGCAAAATCCGGAGCAAATGGAAGAATCCTGAGATATATTTTCAATCAGTTTGATCAGCCGGGACGGTATATTTACCTTCGCGATAATGAAAGTAAAGATTACTGGTCTGCATCCTGGCAGCCGGTAGGCAAAGATCTGGAGACGTACAAAAGTGAATGTCATCATGGAACAGCATACACAAAAATGATGGCAGATTACAGTGAAATTCACTCAGAAGTAAGATATTATGTGCCGTTGGAGCGGTCTTATGAAGTATGGAGTCTGGCAGTAACAAACTATTCTGAGAAAAAACGTGAACTTACAGTAACAGGATATGCGGAATTTACCAACAACAGTAACTATGAACAGGATCAGGTAAATCTTCAGTATTCTCAGTATATCACACAGACGGTTTTCAGAGGGAACCGTGTACGTCAGATGATCCACGCAAACCTGGATCGTCTGGAAGAAGGTGAAAACATTGATAACAAAAATGTATTCAACAGATTCTTCGGACTGGCAGGAGCTGACGTGAATTCCTGGTGCGGAGACAAAGAAAGCTTTCTCGGAAGATATCACGGATATAACAATCCAGAGGGCGTGATCACGGGAAAACTCAGCAATAAGGGAAATTATAATGAGAATAGCTGTGGAGCACTTTCAACAGTTTTAAGCCTTGCTCCGGGGGAAACAAAAGAAATCACTTTTCTTGTTGGAATGAAAGGTGATGCAGAAGCGGGCGAGATCGTGGAGCATTACAAAAACTGCCAGGATGTATGTAAAAGAGAACTGGAAGAACTGATCGAATACTGGCATGGTCAGCTTTCTCACTTCCAGATCAGAACCCCAAGTCCGGAATTTAATACCATGATCAATACATGGAATGCATACAACTGTTTTATGACCTTTATCTGGTCACGGGCAGCTTCTTTTACCTACTGTGGACTCCGCAATGGATATGGATATCGCGATACAGTTCAGGATATTCAGGGAGTGATTCATCTGGCACCGGAGATGGCGGTGGAAAAAATCCGATTCATGCTTTCAGCACAGGTGGATAACGGCGGTGGACTTCCGCTTGTAAAATTCACACATAACCCGGGACATGAAGATACTCCGGACGATGCTTCCTATGTACAGGAAACAGGACATCCGGCTTATCGTGCAGATGATGCGCTGTGGCTTTTCCCTACAGTCTATAAATATGTTTCAGAAACAGGCAATGTGGCATTCATGGATGAAGTGATTCCGTTTGCAAACAAAGGTGAGGCAACCGTATATGAACATCTGAAACGTGCAATTGCATTTTCTGAAAACCATCTTGGAAAACATGGAATGCCGGCAGGTCTTTATGCAGACTGGAATGACTGTCTCAGACTTGGAAAAGATGGAGAGTCAACTTTTGTAGCACTGCAGTATTATTATGCAATGACGATCCTCAGAGAATTTGCAGAATACAAAGAGGATAAAGAATATATTGAATATCTTAACGAAAGTCAGAAGAAACTTGGAAAACTGATCCAGGATCTCTGCTGGAATGAAGACCGCTTTATCCGTGGATTTACAGAAGATGGAGCTGTGATCGGAAAGCGCACAGATCCGGAAGCTAATATGTGGCTGAATCCGCAGAGCTGGGCGGTGATCAGTGGTCTTGCAGACGATGCACAGGCAGATCTTGCACTGGATATGGTTTATAAGAGACTGAATACGGAATATGGAGCAATCCTGATGGATCCTCCATATCATGCTCATGCATTTGAGGGTGCGCTGGCTGTGATCTATAATGCAGGAACCAAGGAAAATGCAGGGATTTTCTCACAGTCACAGGGATGGATCATTCTTGCAGAAGCTCTGAGAGGACATGGAGAGAGAGCTTTTGGCTACTTTATGGAAAATGCGCCTGCGGCACAGAATGACAGGGCAGAGATCCGAAGGCTGGAACCATACTGCTATGGACAGTTTACAGAGGGAAAAGCAAGCCCGAATTTCGGACGCTCTCATGTACACTGGCTGACAGGAACAGCATCTACCGTTATGGTAGGGTGTGTAGAAGGTATCCTTGGTATGCGTCCTGACTTTGGCGGACTGCGAATTGCACCATCTGTTCCGAAAGAATGGGATAAATTTGAAATTGATAAAGATTTCCGCGGATGTAAACTTCATATTACAGTCCATAATCCGGGACACGTGGAATCTGGTTTCAAGAAGATGATCGTCAATGGAGAAGAACTGGGAGAAAATTATATTCCTCAGGAAAAGCTTACAGAGATTACAGAAGTAGAACTGTTCATGTCATAAAAAGGAGACAGCATGAAATATATAAAATTTCAGGATAAAAAAGGAACGTTTACCATTCAGAGTCCGGAAAACTACAGTGGTCTGTATTTTCCGCTGGCGGGTGATGGGGGACTGAAATCCAGTATCACTCCGAACCTTGGAGGAGACAGCAAGACAGATCAGAACCATTTTCTTTTGGAACCGGTAAGTATTGAAAATCTTCACAATAATCGCAGTACCAGAAATTTCTGGTGTCGTATAGAAGGTAAGGGATGCTGGTCTGCAACGGGAATTTCAGCAGAGCAGGAATTACAGAAATTTACAGAAGCTCAGGATAAAAGCATTCTGGAAGCCGGTTTTATGTGGCAGAAAGTGACCAGAACTTCTGCAAAATATGGTCTTCAGTCAGAAATCACTTCTTTTGTTGATGTGGACGGAGCAGCAGAGATTGAACTGGTCAGAATAAAAAATATATCTGAAGAAGTGACAAAAATAACTCCGATCGCTGCAATACCACTTTATGGAAGAAGCGCGGACAATATTCGAGATCATCGTCATGTGACATCGCTTCTTCACAGAATCAATACAACAGAATATGGTGTGGAAGTCACACCGGTTCTGTCTTTTGATGAAAGAGGTCATCAGAAGAATTATACCACCTATTTTGTATATGGATATTCAGAAAAAGGCGATGCGCCGGAGGCATTTTATCCTACTGTGCAGGAGTTTATAGGAGAAGGCGGTACTTATCTGAATCCAGAAGCAGTAAGAAAGAACAAGCCAGGCAGAATGGCAGGAAGCAAAACTGAGGGAAAAGAGGCAATGGGAGGCATCCGCTTTGCGGATGTTGAGCTAAAGCCGCAGGAAACAGCAGGTTTTATCATACTGGCAGGACTGACAGAGAAGAAAGAGAGTATTGCCAAAACTGTCGTAAAATACAGAACAGAAGAGCAGGTGGAGAACGTTCTTGAAGAGGTGAAATCCTACTGGCAGAAAAAAGTAAATGTATCTTATGAAACCGGTGATGCAGATGCTGATAACTATATGAAATGGATCAGCTTTCAGCCGGTACTGCGAAGAATCTATGGCTGTTCTTTTCTCCCATACCACGACTATGGAAAAGGCGGACGAGGATGGAGAGATCTCTGGCAGGACTGTCTTGCACTCCTGATCATGAATCCGGCTGTAGTGCGTCAGATGATTGTTGCCAACTATGGCGGTGTTCGTATTGACGGAACAAATGCCACGATTATTGGAAATAAACAGGGAGAATTTATCGCGGACAGAAATAATATTGCCCGCGTCTGGATGGATCATGCATTCTGGCCGTTTGGAACGACGAAGCTGTATATCGACCAGACCGGCGATATGGATATTCTGTTTGAAAAAGTTCCATATTTCAAAGATCTTCAGTCAGGAAGAGGAACAACACACGATGAAGAATGGAATACAGCTTACGGAAAACAGCAGAAAGTAGAGAGCGGAGATATTTATTTCGGAACAATTCTGGAGCATATTCTTCTGCAGAATTTAACTGCTTTTTATGATGTAGGTGAGCATAATGAAATGAAACTCCATGGAGCCGACTGGAACGATGCCATGGATATGGCGTGGGACAATGGTGAGAGTGTGGCGTTTACCTGTGCCTATGCAGGAAATATGAATAACATTGCAGACTGCCTGGAAAACCTGGAACGCATAAGCGGAATTAACCGGGTTGAGATTGCCAGTGAAATGGAATGTCTGTTTTCCTGTGGAAGAGATTTATATGAGAATGCAGACAAAAAAAGAAAACTGCTGGGTTCTTACACCAAAAAGTGTGCACACAACATCAGCGGCGACACAGTGATTGTCAGAATTGATGAGATAGTCAGAAATCTGCGTGAAAAAGCAGACTGGATGATGGAAAATATCCGAAAGAATGAATGGATCACAGATGGTGGAGACGGATGGTTCAATGGTTATTATGATGACCACAAGAATCCGGTAGAGTGCTGCGAAAAAGATCGTGTACGCATGATGCTGACCAGCCAGGTATTCGCGATCATGAGCGGAACTGCAACAAAAGAGCAGACTGCCGCGATCAGCAGAAGTGCAGATAAATATCTGTTCGATGAGAAAGCAGGCGGTTATCGACTGAATACAAATTTCAGAGAAGAGAAATTTGATCTCGGCAGAATGTTCGGCTTTGCCTATGGTGAAAAAGAAAACGGAGCTGTTTTCTCTCACATGGCAGTCATGTATGCAAATGCTCTGTACAGTCAGGGATTTGTAAAAGAAGGATATAAAGTGCTCAATACACTTCTTCATGCGGCAATGAACTTTGAAAGCAGCTATATGTATCCAGGACTTCCTGAATATTTTGACAGTGATGGAAGAGGGCTGTATGCATATCTTACCGGTGCAGCAAGCTGGTATATGCTGACCATGATCACAGAAGCTTTTGGAGTAAGAGGAGAGATTGGCAATCTTGTGATCGCACCAGCACTTATGGCAGAACAGTTTGATAAAGAAGGAAATGCATCACTCTATCTGGAATTTGCAGGAAAGAAATTTGAGGTTCGCATTTCCAATCCAGACAAAAAGGAGTATGGAGAATATCAGATTGTTCAGGCGTACTGTGACGAAAAAGAAATAGAAAAAAGAGCAGGCGGAAGTGCCTGCATGAAAAAAGAGACGATTGAACAGTTGTCTTCAGATGAGACACATAATATTACTATAGTATTACAATAAAAACAACCCGACATTATGTAGCAAAATGACATAATGCCGGGTTGTTTTCTGTTTTTCTCAATGCCGGAGAGAGACAGAGGCATGTCTGCTGGTCTACCACATGGATTTGTAGTATTTGTCGCGGTATTTCTTTGGTGTCAGTCCTATATAGCCTTCAAAAATCTGTATAAAGTGACTCTGTGAGGAAAAGGAAAGATACGTCGCAATATCCACGATAGACTGATCAGAATATCTGAGAAGATGAGTGGCTTTTTCTATTTTCTGTTCACGGATGTAGTCACTGATCGATACACCAAGATTCTGCTTGAATATACGGGAAAGATAATTGCAGGACAGCCCTGTATGTTCAGCCAGATCCTGAATGGTGATTCTTTCTTTTATGTGACTGTAGATATAGTTGATGCATTCAATGACAGGTTTGGACAGAACAGAACTTTTTTTCTGAAGAAGCATTTTTCCGGTAAAATCTTTTGCCATAATATGGTGGAGGTCTGCAACTTCACGGACTGAAGTGCAGGAATCCATTTTTAAGATATAGAAGTCGCTGAGGCGATAGGCCTGCTCCGGTTCCAGTCCTCCGTCAATGCAATAACGGGTCAGCATGGCGGTGGTTACCACAAAATGATATTTGATATTGGTCAGAGGATTTCTTGAAAGGACACCAGTTCCTTCGAGATGAAGAAAGGAATCGTTTTTGCAGTTTGCAGTGACAGTCTCCATGTCTCCGCTTCGGACTGCATTATAAAAAGAGTATTCTACGGAGGGAGAACGGTGCAGGATCTCCATATCATCGTTTTTCATTTCAGTGTGGTACCAGTCTTTTGAAATTGCCATAAATATCACTCCTTAATGTGTTGATTTTTTATATTATGACATGAATCTGACATTTTGTTAAGATTAATAATATATTTTGAATGTCAAAAATGATATAGTATCATCATCAAAGAGAAAACAGTGAAAAATGCTTTGAACAAGGAGGAATTTTTAATGAAAAGAAAATTTGTATCTGTAATCCTGACAGCAGCAGTTGTTGCAGGAACACTCTCAGCAACAACTGTAGTAAGTGCGGATTCCGGAGAAGGAAAAGTGATCAATATTTATTCCTGGAATGATGAATTTCGTCAGAGATTGGAAGCTGTATATCCGGAAGTAGAATCTACATCAAAGGATGGAACAGTTACAACACTGAAAGATGGAACAGAGATCCACTGGGTCATTAACCCGAATCAGGATGGCGTTTACCAGCAAAAACTGGATGAAGCATTGATGAACCAGGCGGATGCGGCAGACGATGACAAAGTAGATATTTTTCTGTCAGAGACAGACTATGTAAATAAATATACAGACAAAGATGCAGATGTGGCAATTCCGCTTAAAGACCTCGGAATTGATCCTGACAAAGATCTTGCAGATCAATATGATTTTACAAAAACAACAGCATCTGACACTGATGGAGTACAGAGAGGTTCTACATGGCAGTGCTGCCCGGGAACTCTGGTATATCGTCGTGACATCGCAAAAGATGTATTTGGAACAGATGATCCGAAAACAGTAGGCGAGAAATTAAAGGACTGGGATACAACAAAAGCAACAGCAGAAGAACTGAAAGCAAAAGGATACTACACATTTGCTTCTTATGCAGATACATTCCGTCTGTATGGAAACAGCATCGAAAATTCATGGGTAGAGCCGGGAAGCACAACGATCAAAGTTGACCAGAAGATCATGGATTGGATAAGTGATTCAAAAGAATGGCTGGATGCAGGATATCTGAACAAAACTGTAAAAGGTCAGTGGAACGATGACTGGAACAAAGCTATGAGCTCTGACTCCAAAGTATTCGCATTCCTGTTCCCGGCATGGGGAATTGACTTTACCCTGAAACCAAACTGGGATGGCGAAGACGGTGCCTGGGCTGTTACAAACCCACCGCAGGAATACAACTGGGGCGGATCTTATATCCATGTAGCAACAGGAACAGACAACACGGAACATGCAAAAGATATTATCCTTGCTCTGACTGGAAACAAAGACAACCTGTTAAAGATTTCCCAGGACTATGCTGACTTTACAAATACAAAATCCGGTATGCAGGAGGCTGCTTCTGACGATGCATTCGCTTCTGATTTCCTCGGTGGACAGAATCCATTTGAATATTTTGCACCGGTTGCAGAAAACATCAAAATTGCCCCGCTTTCCCCTTATGATCAGGGCTGTGTAGAGCTGATCCAGAATGCTTTCAGCGATTATTTCCAGGGAAATGTTGAGTTTGACAAAGCAAAATCAAACTTTGAAACAGCAATCATGGAACGTTATCCGGAAATCACAGAAGTACAGTGGCCGGAATAAATGATCAGATCAGCAGGGTACAGAGTGCCCTGCTGTTTATTGGAAAGGAAAGGCATTTATGAAAAAAAAGAAAAAAAATATTGATTACGGAAAATGGGGCTTGTTATTTATTCTTCCATTTTTTATCGCGTATCTGATATTTTCTCTTATTCCTTTGATCGATACTGTAAGATACAGCTTTTTCGAATATTATCGTTCGGGTATCAAGGTAGTAGGTCCGAATTTTGTCGGCATGAAAAACTACATCAGTCTTTTGAAATCAGATATGTTCCTGTATGGAAAAAACACATTGATCCTGTGGCTGATCGGTTTTGTTCCGCAGATCGTGGTTGCACTTGTACTTGCCTGCTGGTTTACAGATCTTCGAATGAAGATCCACGGCAAACAGTTCTTTAAAGTAGTTATTTATCTGCCGAACCTGATCATGGCGTCTGCATTTGCCTTATTATTCTTTACGATGTTCTCTACCAATGGTCCGGTCAACTCTATTCTGCTGTCTCTGGGCGTTCTGAAAGCACCGATTGATTTCCTGGGTTCTGTTCTGGGAACAAGAGGACTGATCGGATTTATGAACTTTATGATGTGGTTTGGAAATACAACGATCATGCTGATGGCGGCAGTTATGGGTGTAAGTGTGGAGGTCTATGAGGCTGCTGATCTGGATGGATGCAATGGAATTCAGAGATTTTTCTATATTACACTGCCAATGATCCGTCCGATCCTTGCATACACACTGATCACATCTATCATCGGTGGTCTTCAGATGTTTGATGTTCCTCAGATCCTGACAAACGGACAGGGTAACCCGGACAGAACATCCATGACACTGATCATGTTCCTGAACAGTCATCTGAAGAGCAAGAATTATGGAATGGCAGGTGCATTATCTGTTTACCTGTTCATCATCAGTGGTATCCTCTGCTTCTTTGTTTACAGAATGACCAATGACAACGATCCAGATGGTTCAAAAAAGGCAGCTAAGAAACGTGCAAAAGAAGAAAGGAGAAGAGCAAGATCATGAAAACAAATTCAGGAAAACGTGTGATGAGCATTTTCGCACATATTGTACTCATTCTCTTATCTTTTATGTGTCTGTTTTTCTTTGCGATTCTGCTTATCAATGCAACGCATTCACATGCAGAACTGCAGAAAGGCTTTTCTATCATTCCGGGTAAACATTTTCTGGATAACCTGAAAAGTGTGGCAAATGATGGAAGCTTTCCAATGTTCAGAGGAATCATTAACAGTGTGATCGTGTCCGGATGCTCTGCAGCATTATGTACATACTTTTCTTCCCTGACTGCATATGGCATTTATGCTTATGATTTCAAGGGAAAGAAAGTTGCTTTTACTTTCATCATGGCAATCCTTGTTATGCCGACACAGGTAACTGCAATGGGATTCCTGAGATTGATCACAAAGATGGGAATGTATGATTCACTTCTTCCGCTGATTATTCCGTCCATTGCTTCACCGGCAGTATTTTACTTTATGTACAGTTATTTACAATCTTCTCTTCCGCTGTCACTGGTGGAAGCTGCCAGAATTGACGGATCTGGAGAGTTCCATACATTCAACCGTATTGTACTTCCAATCATGAAACCGGCGATCGCAGTTCAGGCAATCTTTACCTTTGTTGGATCATGGAACAACTACTTCGTACCGGCATTGGTTATCCAGTCCAAGAACAAGATGACGGTTCCGATCCTGATTGCAACATTACGAGGTGCGGATTACATGAACTTTGATATGGGTAAGATTTACATGATGATCACTGTTGCTATCGTACCGATCATTATTGTTTATCTGCTTCTGTCAAAATATATCATCGCAGGTGTTACGCTGGGTGGCGTAAAAGAGTAAAAAATAAAAGTTATCATCAATCAGAAGAACGCAGCAGGATATTCTTGCATAAAGGATAAAGAATGCTGTCGTTCTTTTGTTGTATAAAATAAATTCAAACGTTAGCAGGAGGATTATATATGAAAGATGTATGGGGACACAGTGGAAGTATGGATCAGAGTCTGTCTGAACTTGAAATCCGACACCGGACTCTGGCAAGAGAAGCGGCGGTGGAAGGTATTGTACTTCTGAAAAACGAAGGAGTACTTCCTCTTTCCACAGCTTCAGCTATTGCACTGCTTGGAAGTGGGGCAGAAAAGACTATTAAAGGCGGAATTGGTTCCGGTGATGTAAATAACAGAGAAAATATTTCCATTTATCAGGGGATGAAAGAAGCAGGTGTGACTATTACCAGCGAGGACTGGCTGGAGGATTATGAAGAACGTTATAAAAACGCACGAAATGTCTGGAAAGAAAAAATCCTTGAGGATGCAAAGCACGTAGATAATCCATTTGATGCATACGCAAGCAACCCTTTTATTCTTCCGGAAGGACGGGCTGTTGAAGCAAAGGATATCGCAGATGCAAAAGCAGCTGTGTATGTGCTCAGCCGTATTTCCGGAGAGGGTAAAGACCGCCGCAGGGTAAAAGGAGACTATTATCTGAGTGAAAGAGAAGCAGCAGATCTTTTTTTCCTGAATGAAAAAAAGATTCCGGTCATCCTGCTTCTGAATGCGGGTGGTCCGATCGAACTGACTGACATTCTGGAAAATACAGAGAACATAAAGGCAATCCTTAATATTTCCCAGCCGGGGCAGGAGAGTGGATATGCGGTTGCAGACATCCTGCTGGGAAACTGTGTACCAAGTGCGAAACTGACGACAACCTGGGCGAGAAGATATGAAGACTGCCCTTTTGCAGAGGATTACAGTTATCTGAATGGAAATCTGGATACCGAAGAGTACAAAGAAGGGATTTTTGTCGGATACCGTTATTTTGACAGCTTTGGCAAAAAGCCACTGTTTCCGTTTGGATTCGGACTGTCCTATACAGAGTTTAAAATAGAATTCAAAGGGATTGAGACTTCGGAGAAAGAACTTACAGTTGAAATGAAAGTTACTAATATCGGAGATACTTATGCAGGAAAAGAAGTTGTGCAGATTTATGCATCTCTTCCTCAGACAGAGGTAAAGAAAGAATATCGCCGTCTCGTTGGGTATGCAAAAACAAAGCTTTTGCAGCCGGGAGAAGCTGAAACGTTGAAGATCACAGTTGGACAGAAAGAACTGGCATATTTTTCTGAGGAAAAACATCAGTGGATCGTAGAAAAAGGAAACTATGGTATCTGGACCGGAAACAGTTCTGTATCTCTCGAATACAGTAGCACTGTGAAAGTAGAGCAAAGTGTATCGTTGGAGAATACCTGTGTCCTGGAAAACACAGCAGAGATAGAAGAAGAACTGTGGAAAACGTACGAATGCAGAAAAACAACGGCAGATAACAGCCATTGTATTGTTTTTACACCGCATCCAGAAGAGAAAAAAATATACAGATCAGCTTATGCCACGGAACAGATGACAGAAGATCTGATTCCTCTTCTCTACGGAAATATTGCAGAAACAACAAGTACTCTGGGGGCAGCAGGAATCCGTGTTCCGGGAACTGCAGGTGAGACAACAGAAGGACTTCTTGACAAGTATGGTATTCCATCACTGATCATGGCAGACGGGCCGGCAGGTATCCGATTGCAGCAGCACTATGAAGTGGACAGGGCAACAGATACCGTTTATGGAATCGGTGTACTGGGGGCATTGGAGAATGGCTTCCTGGTAGACAGAGAAGAGCATGAGGGTGCTGACCAGTATTATCAGTACTGCACTGCATTCCCGGTAGGAACTGTAATGGCTCAGACCTGGAACAGAGATCTGATGCAGAGATTTGGAGAAGCGGTTGCACTTGAGATGGAAGCATTTCACGTCAATCTGTGGCTGGCACCGGGTCTGAATATCCACAGAAATCCTCTTTGTGGACGAAATTTTGAGTATTATTCAGAAGATCCGTTCCTCTCAGGAACGCTGGCAGCATCTGTAACAAAAGGTGTGCAGTGCCGTAAGGGATGCGGTGTTACAATTAAGCATTTTGCATGTAATAATCAGGAAGACAACCGCATGGGGGTGGATGTAAAGATTTCAGAGAGGACACTCAGAGAAATTTATCTTCGTGGATTTGAAATTGCAGTGAAAGAGGGTCAGCCGGCAGCAATCATGTCTTCTTACAATCTTGTCAATGGAGTGCATGCGGCGAACAGCAAAGATCTGTGTACCAGAATTGCCCGGAAAGAGTGGGGATTTGATGGAGTTATCATGTCCGACTGGAATACAACCGTACCGGAAGATGGAAGTGTTGCATGGAAATGTGCTGCGGCAGGAAATGACATTATCATGCCTGGAAATGCAGAAGATGCCGAGAGTATTCGTAAAGCATACAGAAACGGAGATCTTACAGAAGAAGAAATCCGTTCCTGTGCAGGCAGGATTCTTGAACTGATCAGTCAGCTGGCATAGAATTGTTACATCTTTAGTGCCAGATACAGCCGCACAGCATCCTGAAACTCCCGCGGGTTGTATCCGCATTTCTTATGGATATGATTGAGCCGATACTGGATCGTATTCTTATGCAGATACGTTTCCTCGCAGGTCTTTTTGAGGGACATGTCACAGGAAAAGTAAATACGAAGTAATTCAAGGTCTTCCGGAGAAAGCTTATCGAGGGTTTTCTCCAGGAAGGCTTTTTTGTTACGGGAATTTATGGAGGCGAGGATCAGTTCCAGATCCAGAGAGGAAGCCTCTGCATAGTTAGATCCGGCAGGTATGGATTTCAGTGCAATCTCGGCAGAAAAAGCAGAATCTGCGATTTCATGGATTGAGGACGGGTTTCCCACAGCTATGCACAGAGTGCCTTCATATTTCTGTGCGAAATCCAGCAGAATCTGTCTTTGCCGGTGGAAAACTTTGTCTTCGATGACAGCAAGATACTCATCCGGGTACACAAAAGTAAAAAGCTGATTGTCAAGCTTCTGAAAAAGCCGGGAGATGGCAGTGTCCAGAGAAGCGGAGAGTGCAGGTCCATTGTCAGAATGGATTTTCAGGCGAAGAAGCTGCCAGGACTTTTTTTCACTGATGTTCCACCGGGTTAGATTTTCTCTGAGATAATCCGGGTGGATATCCTCATGGTCGATCAGCCCGCGCAGGATATAGCTTTTTTTGTCAGATTCTGTGCGGTTAAAAGCGTCCAGTTCCTTCTCACGGATCAAAAGCCGGGTGATCCGTTCAGCCAGTTTGGCATATTTGCGTACTTCATCGGGATTTCCGGTGATACCGATGACGGCGATCATCTTGTGATTATGGTAGACAGGAAGATTGACACCCTGCTGTGTGCCGGTAAAACGGTCATTTTCCCGAACTTCGATCACAGTACCGCGCTCGGCCGTCTGCTGTCCGATTTCATGGAAGGTCCCGATGCGTGTCGCATCTGTGCTGGCAAAAATCGTCCCGGAACAGTCAATGAAATTCACGTTCTGTCCGCACAGATCCCGGACGGTATCTACGATCTGCTGTGCGAGTGCTCTGGTGATGTAAGGTGTCATGGTGTTGCTCCTCGTGCTGCTTTGTGGGCTTTTTTAGTCTGGTACATTTTCTGGTCGGCGAGATTGATATAGTCATTGAGAGAGAATACAGGATCGTCAGCGATGACACTGCCAATGCTTGCTTCAATTGGAAACGAGAAATGACTGGCAGAAGAAAGTTCAGCCAGAGCGTGCTGGATATTTTGTTCCAGTTGATGAAGCTTTCTTATGTCAAGATCAGGAACGACACATACAAACTCGTCGCCACCATAGCGCATACATATGGAACCGACAGGACAGTTCTGCCGGAGAACGGAAGCAAAGCGGCGGTATCCCTCTACCCAGGCATAGGTAACGTAACGTTTCCAGCCGTCTGTGATAAGTGCTATTTTTTTCATGATAAAATACCCCATTATTTTATATAGTAAAAAACCCGTTCTTCATATTATAACGAATCAGCCGCCAAAATACCAGTTTTATACGCAAAAAAGCCCGCTGGCATACGGGAGAGGGACCAGCGGGCAAAGGGAGAAAAGGGACAAAGTTAAAGCAGACGGAATACCTGTTCCACCGCTGCAGCCATATTGGCTTTGGCAGTAGCCGGATCCATGGCTTCACTGAGGGTGGAGATTCCACGGACGATCGGAAAAAATGCATCAATACCGGCTTCGTTGCAGGCAACGGCTTCTTTTGTGACGCTTCCTGCAAAAGCGACGGTTTTTGCACCATATTTTTTGCCGAGTTTTGCGACGCCTACAGGAGCTTTTCCCATGGCGGTCTGATGATCCAGACGACCCTCACCGGTTACGACAACATCGGCGTTTTTCATTTCGTCCTCAAGATGGACAGCATTCAGGATAAGCTGGATGCCAGGAGTCAGTTCTCCGTTTAAGTAGCTTAAGAATGCAAAACCAAGTCCGCCTGCGGCACCTGCACCGGATGCGTTCATGTTGTCTTTTCCGATGGTCTGTGAGGTAACTTTTGCATAGTTTTCCATTCCGGCATCGAGGACCGGAAGCATTTCGGAAGTAACGCCTTTCTGCGGACCATAGATGTAAGTGGCACCCTGGAAGCCGCAGAGCGGGTTTGTGACATCACATGCGATCTTGAAATTACACTGGGAGAGAAGCTCAGCATTGTCGGAAAGTCTGACGGAAGCCACTTTGGCAAGCGCCTGTCCGCCTTCGCCGATGTCCTGACCGTCTTTGTCAAGGAAAGTAAATCCAAGAGCCTTAAGCATTCCGATCCCACCGTCATTGGTAGCACTGCCGCCGATTCCGATGATGAAATTGCGGATTCCCTTGTTGATGGCGTGAAGGAGCATTTCACCGACACCGTAAGTGGTAGCGATCATAGGATCTTTCTGCTCGGAGATCGTGATCCCGGCGGCAGAAGCCATCTCCATGACAGCAGTGTTGGTGTCCTTGAGATAGCCATAATATGCGTTGACCGGTTCATGATAAGGTCCGGTAACTGTGACATCGACACGTTCTCCATTCAGCCCTTCGATCAGGGCATCCGTAGTTCCCTCGCCGCCGTCAGCCAGTGGTTTGACGATCACTTCTGCATCTTTATGTGCGGCAAGAACGCCGGCTTTGACAGCCATGCCGGCTTCCATGGAAGTCATGCTTCCTTTAAATGAATCAACAGCAACTACAACTTTCATAACAAAACCCCCTGTTGGTAATGTGAATGTTTTTTTTGAAAAAGCTGCTCAGGCAGTAAACGCAAATGTGTAAGGTGATTGGAGGAACTGAACAGCTTTGATGATGTTACTATAGCATGTGCGGGATGAAAAAGATATGTCTTTGATACTGAAAAATAAAGATAAATTTACGAAATATATATACTATATAACAAAATATTTGAAATGAAGCGGATAAAAGAATTGTAAAGTGCAGATCTGCATGATGAGTATAATGCGATAGTCTGAACGTGGTGCCTGCTTGTAAAAACAGATACCACGTTTGTCTATTCTTTATTTGGGTTCTTTTCCAGCAGCAAATACCATCATCATCTCGTTGGTAAGACTGCTGTTGTTGTCCTGACCGATAATTTGATCACGATCAAACCACTGTGCTATGGAAAGCTCTTCGTGATCCACCGTGAGAGTATCCTCTCCGTCTACATCACAGAAAAATCCGAAAAGTAAAGTGCCGGAGAAGGACCATGGCTGGCTCTTGTAATAACGAAGATTTTTGACTTTAAGGCCGACCTCTTCCATGACCTCACGCTGGACGGTCTCTTCAATGGTTTCCCCAATTTCTGCAAATCCGGCGATCAGAGCATATTGTTTAAAACTCCGGCCTTCATATTTGGAACAAATGATCTTGTCACCGTTTGTGATGCCGACGATGACAGCCGGCATAAGTACCGGGTATTCCCGACGGCCGCAGGAAGGGCAGTACATCATACGCTCTTTTGTGTCATGCTTCATTGGTTTTCCACAGCATCCGCAGAAACGCCGATTTTTGTACCAGAACCAGAGCTGATATCCAGTGACTGTGGCGAAAGCAAGATACTGTGGCTGGACATAACGAAGCTCTCTTGTTTCATGGAATTCATAGCCCGGCAGCAGGGATGTATCAAGTCCCGGGATCAGATAAAAACGTTCCTGATCAATGGAAAAAAGATAGATATAATTTTCGTACAGATCGCTTACATTTCCTTCCAGTTCGCGAAAACGTGGAAGAGAGATGGAAACGTCATCTTCTTTTTTATGGAAGAAACACTTTCCATTTTCGTAAGCGAGAATGATGCTGTTGCCATCCGGTGTGACTGGTTTATATTCATTGTGATAAGTATGCGGTGCGATATCCTGAATCATAAAAAATCCTCCTTTTGGTGATAACTACGTAGTGGTCATGCAGGACCGGAAAATATAATTCAGTATAGGACACACGCAGAAAAAATGCAACACAGAGAAAAAACGGGTGTGAAAAGAGATTATAACTTTTTACTTATGAATTTGTGAAAAAAGTATCAGATACTATTGACAATGACCAAAGGGTATGCTATTATAATGTCAGTATAATTCCATATTGAACATATGAAGTGCTGGCTGTGTCCGCGTAGCAGTCAGAAGAGGGAATCAGGTGAGAGTCCTGAGCGATCCGGTCACTGTAACAGAGGAGCGAACCTTCATTATCCCATTGTACATAGTATGAGAAGGGGAAGGCAAGCGATGATCCTGAAGTCAGGAAACCTGCTTTGTATGGCGAGGTTAAACTTCCGTGTAAAGTGTAACAACCAACTTAGGGATATCCGCAGTCCCAGAGTGTTGTCTGCTTATTGGAAGCAGGCATTTTTTTATGGAATTCGCCTGTTCGTATGAATTATACCTCATGCTTGTAATTGCGGTGGCCGCCGCAGAGCATGGTAACCCATTAAGGGTATGATTAAATGGCAGGCGATACTGCTTCGGATGCATTCGTTCCCTCCGCATATTTGAACGGATTCATTGTCTACCCCGGAGCAGCATCGCAAATCCTCTATAAGAATGTTTGAATGACAGCATGACATTGGTCATAGCTGCTTTTTTTATATTTTCTTATAGGATATAATAGGATGAAAAGGGGATGGAGGTGAATATTATGGAGAAACCGTATTGGGAAGGGAAACATTATTCCTATTTCAGCAATAAGGAGTGTGAATATTTTCCATGCCATAAAGGGGCAGACCCGGAGAACTTTAATTGTCTGTTTTGTTATTGCCCGTTGTATGCACTGGGTGATAAATGTGG
>OHAC01001965.1_pt1 | contig 17537 bp, 14 predicted proteins | sample 1577051 | NCBI WGS metagenome assembly OHAC01 (sample SAMEA3541499, study PRJEB24748) | human gut metagenome | biome: human gut; feature: human-associated habitat; material: faeces | place: China | collected 2012 | reverse complement strand
TGTTTACCGTTTTCAATATTGTGGTTCTTTCTATCAGCCGTAGCAGTTGTACTTGATGATTATATAAGACATTTATTATGGGGCAAGAAAATACCGCACTACAAATTATTTTAAAGAGGATGTCTGAAATGAAAGATGTAAATGAGTAGTGGAGTAGAGGTGAAATTATGGATAATATTATAGAAGTACAATTTAACGAAATGTTGCAAAGAACACGAAGTATCTGGCAGTATGATTACGGACAGGTTCTAAAAATTCTATCGGGTGGGGTGGTACTACCAAATTTCCTAGAGGTGCATTTCTCCTTATCAAGGGAAAATGAAAAGTGCATTACTCGCATAGGGACAACAGTAAATGGGGTAACCGAGGTTCAAATACCAAACGAATTATTGAACACCGAAAATAAAACACATGATTATTTTATATATGCATTTATATATGTATCTACAGAAAAATACGGAAATACGAAATGTGAAATAATTATACCAGTAAAATCCCGAATCAAACCAGAGAACCCATCAGAAGAACCATTGCCAGAGCCGAATATATTTCACGAAACGGTTGAAGCTGTTAATGCGGCAGCTGATCGGGCGAAGATGGCAGAGCAGAATGCAAAGGAAAGTGCGACAGAAGCCGGTAAGTATGCTGCTAGTGCATCGAAGAGTGCAGTTACAGCAGAAAAGACCAAGGAAGATGCTCTTAGGAAAGTCGGAGAGAAAGAGCGGGAAGCAATCGAAGCTATCCAGAATCAGGAAGAGACCTCTGGAGGCAAGATTACTACTCACACTGATGGCGAGATCCAACGGATTCAAAATCAGACTGCAGAGTCCAAGGGAGAACTTGAACAGACCATTATAAATGCTGGTGTTTCCGAGAAAGAACTTGAACATTCTATTGAGACAGCCGGTACTTCTAAGACAGCACTGGACAAGTCGGTGGAGCTGGCGGGAACTGTAAAGACAGAGTTGGATACGTCCATCCGGGAAGCAGGAACTGCCAAGACTGCATTAGATGAGTCTACAGAGACGGCAGGAACGGTTCAGGAAACTCTGAGTGCGACTGTGAAGCAAGCGGGTGCATTGGACACTTCTCTTGGTGAGAATATTGAAACTGGGACACAGCTCAAGACAGACCTTACAGCATCTGGCGAGAAAGCAGTCCAAGATATTCAGGCAGCTGGAAGTGAACAGCTGGATAAGATGCAGGCAGTGGCGGAAGAGTTCACAGCCGATCGGGAGCAGATTGCGACCAATAAAGAGGATATTGGTTCACTAAAGGAAGATATTACTGCGCTGCAGAAGCACCAGAATGTGCTTGTTGGCAGCGAGACGGGCAACCCTATCGCCGTTGACGATGCTTTTGCCGCGCCGCTGTGCGGTCTGACTGTCTACGGCAGAAGCACGCAGGACGGCACGCCCACGCCGGATGCCCCTGTGCCTATCGTGAGCGCTGGTGACAGCGGGAGCGTGGCGGTGAAGTTGACGGGAGCAAACGTGCTAGAGGGCACTAAACTTGGTGTGAAATCGACCGTATACGGAATAACTTACACTACCTATGAAAATGGTATTTTAATTACTGGTACGGCTACCAACGCTTTTACCATAGCCTTACACGAGGACAGCATATACCCTTTAACTCATGGTATTTACTACCTAACGACTAGGGGCTAAGTCCTTCTGCTATGCTCAACTTCTATTTCATCGGGAAATTTTCCTCTGATATACAAAACCAGAAAGTAACAGTTACCAGAGATGTGGAGTTTTCACTCCGCTTGCAAATCTTAAAAGGCGCAACGTTAAATACCACTGTTCAAGTGTCTTTAACGAGAAACAAAATCACCGCTTACTCCCCCTATCGTGAACAGCTCCTCATCCCGCCCACTCCCAACGGGTTACCCGGCATCCCTGTCACGTCCGGTGGCAACTACATGGATGAAAATAGGCAGCAATGGGTGTGCGACGAGGTGGACTTGGAGAGAGGGGTGAAGGTGCAGAGGGTAAAAGTGAAAGAGTTAAATCCTGGTGATAAGTGGTCGTATCAAAAGTTAGCTAGCGGAAACAACAATTTTCAAGTTCGTATGCTTAATGCAGATATGGCTAAAAACTCTGTCCGGTCTATTTGCAACATACTACCATTTAAGAATGTTATATGGAATGACAGTATTCAGAATCTGCCGAAAATATACGCAAACAACCAGGAAATTACTGCCAGTTTTCCGCCAAGCTCTGAGTATTCGTCACTTGAAGCCTTTAAGCAGTTGCTGACGAATGTGAAATCCGTTATCTACTACGCCCTCGCCACTCCCATCGAAACCCCGCTTACCCCTGCTGAAATTGCTGCTTACAAAGCCCTCACAGCTTACGCGCCCGACACAGTAGTGCAAGCGAGCGACGGCGCAGGCATCAAGCTATGCTACCAGCGAGACGTAAATCTCGTCGTCAAAAATCTTGAGGATGCCATTGCATCCATGACTACTACCTAAAGGAGGTATACATTATGGCTATCAAAAGTAAAGCACGGCACGACCTGACATTGCGCAGCATCAAGCGCGAAATTGTTGCAGGCAGAGATGTGGCCTATTGGCTTGACAAGGCTTACAGTCATCTGGACAGTGGATTGCTGACTGAAGAGGACATTGCCGAGGTGGAAGCCCTGGCACAGGCGTATTATGATGCGCTGGATGCCGAGGACAGCAAAACAGACGAGCCTACCGAGGATGCCGAAACAGTTAGTTAAAGGGGAGCTTTAACAGATTAATCAATTACAGAAGCGATCATATGGAAATACTTGCAAGACCGAGAGGTTTTATTTTGCAGATACAAATAACAACGCGGCAGATTTTGAAGTGGTCAGCTATAAAGATGATGCAGCAGCAGTGGATAAGAAATATCCAAGAAGCCTGACAGACGGAAGCTGGGGCATGAAAGATGTTGTCACACCGGTGAAACGTTATACCGTTACCTTTGATGCGGACGGACAGACAGAGGACGTTTCCGTAAAAGAAGGAGAGAAAGTAAGCGCGAGGGAAGCAGTGCAGAAAGACGGATATACTTTCCTTGGATGGTACCTGGGAGATCAGAAATATGATTTTGATACACCGGTTACCGCGGATATCACACTCTGTGCAAAATGGGAGAAAAAAGAAACACCGAAACCGGCGCCGGAAGTGCCTGCGGCACCGGCACTTGCCAGCGTAAAAAGCATCGCAAATAAGAAAACCGTACAGGTGGAGATCCAGGTAATCCCGGCAGCAGGCGCAGAAGGATATCAGGTTTACCGCAGAAAAGGAAACAGGGAAGTTCTGGTAGGAGAAGGCACCGGAACCGTCTTTTACGATGAAAATCCGGTAAGCGGAAAAGCAGTTTATTTTGCAAAAGCCGTGAAAGGCAGCAGTATCAGTGCTGCGGGATCGGAAAAGAGCATCACTCTTCCGAAAACAACTGCGAAAGTGACGGCAAAAGCAAAGGGTAAAAAGACCGTAACCTTAAAATGGAAGAAAGTAAGCGGCGCGACCGGATATCTGGTATACCGTTCCACCAAAAAAGACAGTGGATATCAGCGCATTGCTGTCCTGAAAAAGGGAACAAAGACTGCTTATACAGACAAAAAGGGACTGAAAAAAGGCAAGAAATATTTTTACCGTATCATAACGGTAAAGAGAAAAACATACGGTCCTGCGAAAAAGGCAAAAGCAGTAAAAGTAAAATAATACAAAGAGAAGTGTACCGGCATGGTTTTTCCGTGCCGGTATTTTTCCTGCCAGGTTCTGGCAGTTGGTGACATATGACGGTGAAAAACAGACAAAGCACACAGAAAAAAATGAAAAATAACGCTAAGAAACACTTGCCTTTTTATGCTCTTTGGGATATTATTAACACATAAGTGGTGAAAAGTGGTGTATAGTGGATTGAAATGGAGTGAAATAACCATGCTGACACTGCAGCACGAAAGAAGGTGCGTCCTATGTTCATGGGTGAATACAATCATACAGTTGATACCAAAGGCAGACTGATCATCCCTTCCAGATTCAGAGAGGAACTCGGAGAAGAGTTTGTCGTTACCAGAGGTCTGGATGGATGTTTGTTTGTGTTTCCCAATCATGAATGGCAGACGTTCGAAGAAAAACTGAAAGCCTTACCACTTACAAACAAGAGCGCAAGGCAGTTCTCGCGTTTTTTTGTGGCGGGAGCTACTCCATGTGAACTGGACAAGCAGGGGAGAGTTCTCTTACCTCTGACATTAAGAGAATTTGCTGGTCTTGAAAAAGATGTAGTGCTTACGGGGATGTTGAACAGGATTGAAATATGGAGCAAAACCAAATGGATAGAAAACAATTCCTGCGATGACATGGATGAGATTGCAGAGCAGATGTCAGATTTGGGACTTTGCATATAGCCTGGGGAGGACAATATGGAATTTAAACACAAATCTGTATTATTGAAGGAAACGATAGAAGCTTTGCAGATCAGACCGGACGGCATATACGTAGACGGCACGCTTGGCGGCGGCGGTCATTCTTATGAGATTTGCAGACATCTTTCTGAAAAAGGAAGGCTGATTGGCATTGATCAGGATGCAGACGCGATAGAAGCGGCAAAAGAGCGCTTAGGGGAGTTTAGCGATAAAGTGACCATTATCCGCAGCAACTACTGCGATATGGTAAAAGAACTGGAAAACATTGGAATTTCGTCAGTAGATGGAATCATTTTGGATCTCGGGGTATCCTCCTACCAACTGGACACGGCAGAGCGGGGCTTTACGTACCGTGAAGACGCACCACTTGACATGAGGATGGATCAGCGACAGGATATGACCGCGAAAGATATTGTGAACGGATACAGTGAAATGGAACTGTATCGCATCATCCGTGATTACGGAGAGGAAAAGTTTGCAAAAAATATCGCAAAACACATTGTAAAAGCAAGGCAGCAGAAGGAAATTGAAACAACTGGGGAGTTAATTCAAATCATAAAAGCAGCCATACCTATGAAAGTCCGAGCAGTAGGCGGACACCCGGCCAAAAAGACATTTCAGGCGATACGTATTGAACTGAACAGAGAACTGGAAGTACTTCGTGATTCACTTGACAGTATGATTGATTTCCTGAATGACGAAGGAAGGATCTGTGTAATCACGTTCCACTCACTGGAAGACAGGATCGTGAAAAACAATTTCAGAAAAAATGAAAATCCATGTATTTGTCCAAGAGAATTTCCTGTCTGTGTATGCGGCAGGAAATCAAAAGGTATTGTGGTTACAAGAAAACCGATCGTACCGGATGAGGAAGAACTGGAATATAATAAACGGGCAAAAAGTTCCAAGCTTCGTGTATTTGAAAGAAGGCGTGAACAGCCGGAAGCATAAGGCACTGGAAGCAGAACTAAGATAAAAAGACAGGAGGAGTCGATATGGCAGACAGAGGTTATCGCAGAAGTGACAATAACAGACGGACAAGCCGATATGGTTACATTGACGGAAATACCGTTCGAAAACCGCAGACTCGCCCTGTGCCGGAGAGGACAAAAACAGAAAGACAGCCGGAACGCAGAAAAAAGACAAGTGCAAGAACAAAACGCAACCGTGCACGTGCATTGCAGATGAATTTTGGATATGTGGCATTTCTGGCTCTTGCCGGGGTTATGACACTGTTTGTATGTGTAAATTATCTCAAATTACAGGCACAGAATACGACATTCCGTAATCAGACGGCATCACTGGAAAGTCAGCTTGCAGATCTGAAGCAGCAGAATGATGCAGCTTATGAAAATGCATTGACATCCGTCAATCTGGATACGATCCGGGATATTGCGATCAACAAGCTTGGAATGGTTTATGCCGGTGAAGAACAGGTAAAGACATATGATGACAAGAGCAGTGATTATGTACGGCAGTATGAAGACGTTCCTGCCGAATAAGAACAGCTTTAAGTAATCAGACAGGTGGTACAGGTGGCAGAAAAAAAGAAAAGAAAAAAAAGAAGACATTTTTCAATACTAATGCAGAAAAAGCTGATGGGTGTTTTTGCATTAGTATTGTTTGCGTTACTGGTATTAAATTTGCGTATTGTATATATTACGGCAAAAAACGGTGACAATTATGCCAAACAGGTATTGTCACAGAAGCAGTATGACAGCAGGACGATTCCCTATAAGAGGGGTGAGATTCAGGACCGTAATGGGAATGTGCTTGCCAAAAGTGAAAAAGTATACAATGTGATTCTGGACTGCAAAGCAGTTAACAGCGGAGAAAAGCTGGACCTGGACTATGTGGAGCCTACTGTAGATGCTCTGGTAAAAACTCTGGGGATAGATGAAACGCAGCTTCGCAGTCTGATCTCTTCTGATGAGACAAAAGACAGTCAGTACCAGATCCTCAAAAAGAAGATCACACTGCAGGACAAGCAGGCTTTTGAAGACTATACAGAAGTAGTGGACGGACAGGAGTATACCAAGACCGATCTTGCAAGGCGCAAGTGCGTGCAGGGTGTATGGTTTGAAGAAGGATATATCCGCAGTTATCCGATGAAAACACTGGCAAGCAATGTGATCGGATTTTCCAATGACATCGGCGACGGTATATGCGGGCTGGAATCTTATTACACAGATGTACTCAGCGGAACGGATGGCAGAGAGTTTGGATATCTGGATGAAAATTCCGATCTGCAGCGTACGATCATTGATTCCCAAAACGGAAATACCATCGTCTCCACGATCGATATCAACATTCAGCAGGTAGTAGAAAAGTACATTGCAGAATTTGACAAAGAATATGGAAAAGATGCAGAAGATGGAAAAGGTGCACAGAATATCGGTGTTATTGTGGCAAATCCACAGAATGGCGAGATCTATGCTATGGCGAGCAATCATGGTTTTGATCTGACGGATCCCACCGATCTGAGTGATAAATACACGGATGCGCAGATCGCAGCGATGACAGAAGAAGAACATTCCGATGCACTGAATGAAAAATGGTACAATTACTGTGTATCTGAGAGTTTTGAGCCGGGTTCTACGTTCAAACCGATCACGGTTGCAGCGGCTCTGGAGACAGGTGCAATCACGGAAAATGATTCATATGTCTGCGATGGCGGTGAATTTGTCACCGATACGGAGATTAAATGTGACAATATCTATGGTCATGGGCAGGAAACCTTAAGTGATGTTATCAAAAATTCCTGCAACGACGGTATGATGCAGATTGGTATGAAAATGGGCATCACTCCGTTCCTGAAATATCAGCGACTGTTCAATTTTGGAACACCAACAGGCATTGATCTGCCAAATGAAAGTGCCGGTGTGCTTTATAACCGGGATACGATGCATGAAGTAGAGCTTGCAACCAATACATTCGGACAGACCTTTACCTGTACCATGATACAGGAGCTGGCGGCATTTAATGCGGTAGTAAACGGCGGATATTATTATCAGCCGCATATGGTCAAACAGGTTCTCGATGATAACGGAGGAGTTGTAAAAAATATCAATCCGGTCGTGGTACGTCAGCCGGTATCCTCCAGGAGTGCAGATTTTGTACTGAATGCCATGGAGCAGACGGTTCAGGACGGAACCGGAAAAAAGGGCCGTGTTCCAGGATATCGTGTGGCCGGAAAGACGGGTACCGCAGAGAAGATCAATCCGGAGACCGGACTTCGATGGGAAGGAAAATATCTGGTATCTTTTATCGGCTGTGCGCCGGTAGATGATCCGCAGATTGTTGTTTATGTTGTTATTGATGAACCAAACGTAGAAGATCAGTCTACCGGTGGTTATTCGATGATCATTTCCAGAAAGATTATGATGGAAGTGCTTCCATATCTGAACATTCCTCAGACAGAGGAAATTACGGATGAGCTGCTCCAAGAACTGGAACTGACCAGAGAAGATGTGGAAAATGGAAGAAATGCTACTTTGCAGAATAAAAAATCGGAGACACCGGAAACCGATGAGTATGGCAATGTGATCCAGACAACACCGGAAACCGATGAATACGGCAATGTGATTTCGCAGACACCGGAAACCGATGAATACGGCAATGTGATTTCGCAGACACCGGAGACGGATGAATACGGAAATGTGATTCGGCAGACGCAGCAGACGGATGCAAATGCAGGTTCCACGGGTACATCGGCGACGCAGCAGACAACGGCGATCGAAGATCAGGGCGGTGTATCGAATCCGAATGTTCCGGCACCTTTGCAGGATAACAGCACCAATACCGATACGACAAATTCGGGCGGTGTGACAAATGAACAACTGGACATCGAAGGATATTAAAAAACAGCATAAAGGTAGTTTTAACCTCACAGAAGCAGCTATATAATAGCAGAGAGAGCTTTTGTGAGGTTTTTTGTCTTGAAATTGAGGACATTTCATCGAAGAAAGATCGTTACGGTTTTTTTGATCTGTATGGCAGCACTGATCGTTCTGGTATCCAGACTGGGATATCTGATGCTGGCGCGGTCGGATTATTACAGCGAAAAAGCACAGAACCTGCATGAAAGAGAAAGAAGCATCAAGGCAGCGAGGGGAAAGATCCTGGACTGCAATGGGAAAATTCTTGCGGATAATAAAACCGTGTGTACCATTTCAGTCATACACAGCCAGATTAAAGATGCGAAAAAAGTAACGGAAGTACTGGCACACGAACTGGAAATGACGGAAGACGAAGTAAAAAAGAGAGTAGAGAAAGTCAGTTCGATCGAACGCATCAAAACAAATGTGGAAAAAGCAACCGGTGATAAAATACGGGAATACAATCTTGCAGGAGTAAAAGTGGATGAAGATTACCGGAGAAACTATCCATATGGAGAACTGGCATCCAAAGTCCTGGGGTTTACGGGAAGCGATAATCAGGGCATCATCGGACTGGAAGTAAAGTATGAAAAAATACTGAAAGGGATGGATGGACAGATCCTGACCATGACCGATGCAAGAGGTGTGGAGCTTGCAGACGAAGGAGAGGGAAGAAAAGAGCCGGTGGCAGGGAAAAATCTGGTTTTAAGTCTTGATGTGAATCTGCAGGAGTATGCGCAGCAGGCGGCTTACAAAGCACTGGAGGAGAAACAGGCAGACAGTGTTTCAATTATTCTGATGCATCCAAAGACAGGAGAGATTCTGGCAATGGTAAACGTGCCGGAGTTTGATCTGAATGATCCATTTACCCTTCCACAGGGGATGGAAGGCATGAGCGAAAAGGAAATTCAGGATGCACGCAACCGGATGTGGAGAAATGGATGCATCAATGACACCTATGAGCCGGGTTCTACATTCAAGATCATCACGGCATCCGCAGCACTGGAGGAGGGCGTGGTGAAAACGACCGATACGTTCAACTGCCCGGGTTTTCGGATTGTGGATGACCGAAGGATACGCTGCCACAAAACGACCGGGCATGGAAGTGAAACGTTTGTACAGGGCGTGATGAACTCCTGCAATCCGGTTTTTATCGATGTGGGGCAGAGGCTGGGAACCGATTCCTTTTACAAGTATTTTCAGCAGTTTGGCCTGATGGAAAAAACAGGGATCGACCTGCCGGGAGAAGCGGGAACGATCATGCATCAGAAAAAAGATATTGGAGCAGTGGAGCTGGCAACCATATCGTTTGGACAGTCGTTTCAGATCACGCCGATCCGTCTGGCGGCAACGGTGTGTTCCCTGATCAATGGCGGCCATCAGATCACGCCGCATTTTGGGGTGGAAGTGCGGGAAGATGACGGTACTTTGCTGGAAACACTTTCTTATAAGGAAGGAAAACAGATCGTATCGGAGCAGGTTTCCAAGACAATGAGGACGATTCTCGAAAAAGTCGTTTCCGAAGGAGGCGGCAAAAAGGCCTATATCGAAGGATATCATATAGGAGGAAAGACAGCGACTTCCGAGACACTGCCGCGAAGTGCAAATAAATACATTTCCTCTTTTCTTGGATTTGTTCCGGCAGAAGATCCCAGGATCCTTGGAATCTGTATTATAAACAATCCGCAGGGCGTATATTATGGAGGAACGATCTGTGCCCCGGTCATGCGGACGGTTTTTGAAAATATTCTGCCTTATCTCGGAATCGAAAAAGAAGCTGCACAGGAAACGGATGCGGTCAGAACAATGGATCAAGTCGAATATTTGCTGTCTGCTGAATAAAACAGAAGGGGAGTCTTTTCCGACTAAGATAAAACAGTTGCGAAAAAAGAGGAAAAGTTTTATACTAGCATAGAGTTATGCGTCGCAGACAAGCGGCCTGACAACCAGAAAACGAGGCCGCCGTTATGCGGCAGCAGGAGGTAAATATGAAAATAAGTACAGAAGTAATCATTGCATTGCTGGCATCCTTTGCAATCAGTGTCGTCTTGAGTCCGATCATTATCCCATTCCTGAAAAGACTGAAGATCGGTCAGACGGAACGAACCGAAGGTGTACAGTCCCATCTTGAAAAAGCAGGCACGCCGACTATGGGAGGACTGATCATTCTGATCAGTGTGCTGGTCACCTCTCTTTTCTTTGTCCGCAGATATCCGAACATCATCCCGGTTCTGTTTCTGACACTGGGTTTTGGTATCATCGGATTTCTGGATGATTATCTGAAAGTTGTGCTTCGAAGATCCGACGGTCTGCTTCCGAAGCAGAAAATGCTCGGACAGATCATTGTTACGACCATTTTTCTGGCGTATATCCTGATCGTGGACAAAAGTTTCCTGACGATGAGGATCCCGTTCAGCGATCAGTATTTTGACTGCAAATGGATCACGGTTCCGCTGGTTTATCTGGCAGTGATCGGAACAGTCAACGGAGTCAACTTTACCGATGGACTTGACGGACTGGCAACAGGCGTTACGACAATGGTCGCTGTATTCTTTACTGCTGTATCCATCGGGCTTGGCGGCGGCATTGAGCCAATCACGGCAGCGGTTACCGGTGCACTGCTCGGATTTCTGTTATTTAACGTCTATCCGGCACAGGTATTTATGGGAGATACCGGATCTCTGGCACTTGGAGGATTTGTGGCAGGTGCAGCCTATGTGCTGAAAATGCCGTGGATCATCCTGGTTGTCGGACTGATCTATCTGGTGGAGGTACTCTCTGTTATGATCCAGGTCACCTACTTTAAGAAGACCGGCGGAAAACGATTCTTTAAGATGGCCCCGATCCATCATCATTTTGAGCTTTGTGGCTGGTCTGAGACCAGAGTTGTGGCAGTCTTTACCGTTGTGACAGCACTGTTGTGCTTGCTGGGACTCGTTCTGGTATCATAAACAGATATCAAGGTGGAGTATTAAGCCATAGCAAGACATCATAGCTTCAGGTTTTTAATTCTGACAGCATAGTATAAGATACGAACATCGAGGAGGAGAATAGAAGATGGATTTTAAAGATAAAAAGGTCCTGGTATTCGGAAGCGGCATCAGCGGCATCGGAGCCTGTGAGCTTCTGGAAAAAAGCGGTGCAACTGTAATTTTGTTTGATGGCAATGAAAAGCTTCACGAGGAAGCAATCCGCATGAAACTGCCTTCCGCAAGCAAGGCACAGATCCTGATCGGGCAGATCAGTGATGAGCAGTTAAAAGAGCTGGATCTTGTGGTATTAAGTCCTGGTGTACCGACAGATCTGCCGGTGGTAGAAAAAATGAAAGCAGCCGGCATCCGCATCTGGGGTGAAGTAGAGCTGGCATATGAAAACGCAAAAGGCGATGTTCTGGCGATCACCGGCACGAACGGAAAGACGACAACAACCAGCCTTTTAGGTGAAATCATGAAATGCTGGAAAGAGAGCGTTTATGTCGTTGGAAACATTGGAAATCCTTATACGCAGGCAGCTCCGAAGATGACAGAAGAGAGTGTGACCGTTGCGGAGATCAGCAGTTTTCAGCTGGAGACGATCGATCAGTTCCATCCAAAGGTAAGTGCGATCTTAAATATCACACCGGATCATCTGAACCGCCATCATACCATGGAAGAGTACATAAGAGTCAAAGAGCTCATCACCAAAAATCAGACATCCGAAGATACCTGTGTCCTCAACTACGAAGATCCGATCCTGCGTGCATTTGGAGAAAATCTTCAGATCAGGGTATTATTTTTCAGCAGTGAGCGTAAACTGAAACAGGGACTTTATCTGGAAGATGAGACGATCTGGTATGCAGATGAGAGTCAGAAACTTGCAATCTGCAAAACACAGGATTTAAATATTGTCGGCAAACATAACTACGAAAACGTAATGGCAGCAGCCGGCATGGCATTATCTTACGGCGTTCCGCTTGAAAAGATCCAGGAAGCAGTAAAAGCATTCCAGGCAGTAGAACACCGCATTGAGTTTGTGACAGAGAAAAGCGGTGTTGTTTATTACAACGATTCCAAAGGAACCAATCCGGATGCGGCGATCAAGGGCATCCAGGCGATGTCACGCCCGACTCTGCTGATCGGAGGCGGATATGACAAAGGCTCCGATTACACGGAATGGATTCAGTCTTTTGACGGCAAAGTAAAATATCTGGTACTGCTCGGTGTTACAAAAGAAAAAATTGCAGAAACAGCACGTAAGTGTGGATTTGATAACATCATCATGACAGAAAGCCTAGAAGAAGCCGTCAAAGTTTGTGCAGAAAATGCAGAAAGCGGCGATGCCGTACTTCTTTCACCGGCATGTGCGAGCTGGGATATGTTCCCAAGCTACGAAGTCCGCGGAAGAAGATTCAAAGAATTAGTAAGAAATTTATAATCCGGGAATGCAGGGAGTGATGCAATGAGAACAAAATCCGGCAGAGGAGATGTACTGCTGGTATGCATGGTGCTGTTTCTTGTTGTTTTTGGGCTGGCAGTGTTATACAGCACCGGTTCCTACAATGGGAGTGTCCGCTTCGGAGATGCTTTTTATTATATGAAAAAGCAGTTTTTTGCAGCGGCACTCGGGATGCTTGCCATGTACCTGATCAGCTGTATGGATTACCATATTTTTGAAAAATATGCCATCGCAGCCTATCTGATCTCCCTTGCATTATCCACCCTGGTATTATTTGCGGGCAATGCTTACAACGGTTCCAGAAGATGGCTCTCACTTGGTCCTCTTTCCTTTCAGCCGTCCGAGTTTGCCAAACTTGCCGTGATTCTGTTTCTGGCAAGAATGGTCGGAAGACAGAAGAAAAAAAGGAACAGTTTTCTGAACCTGGTGTTTGTGATTGCTCTGGTACTGCCGATCGTGGCACTGGTAGGGACGAACAACTTAAGTACGGCGATCATCATTCTCGGCATCGCAGTGATCGTAGTGTTTGTATCGGACAAAAGATATATGCAGTTTGTGTGGATCGCGGCGGCCGGAGCAGGCATGATGGCGTTGTTCCTTGGGATGGAGTCTTACCGCCTGGAGAGGATCGCCATCTGGAAGAATCCGGAGGCTTACGAAAAGGGCTATCAGACAATCCAGGGACTTTATGCGATCGGTTCCGGCGGACTGTTCGGCAGAGGATTCGGCGAGAGCATCCAGAAGCTCGGATTCGTGCCGGAGGCACAGAATGATATGATCTTTTCAATCATCTGCGAAGAACTTGGATTTGTCGGTGCCACGATCCTGATGCTTGTTTTTCTGGTGCTGATCTGGAGGTTTATGGTGATTGCTGTACATGCACCGGATCTTTTCGGGTCACTGATCGCGGCGGGAGCCATGGGGCACATCGCGATCCAGGTGATTTTAAATGTAGCCGTTGTGACAAACACGATTCCGAATACCGGGATCACACTTCCGTTTATCAGTTATGGAGGTACTTCCGTTTTGTTTCTGCTCTCGGAGATGGGGCTGGTTTTGGCAGTCAGCCGGTGGCAAAGCGAGAAAAAGTGCATATGATAATTTTATAGAAGCAATTTCCAGATTGAGTAAGCGGAGGGGTTTGGGTGGAATACTTTGAAATAACAGGTGGAACACCTCTGCACGGAAGTATCACACTTCAGGGTTCCAAAAATGCGGCCCTGCCTTTGATGGCGGCATCCATTCTGCATCCGGGCAGGACGACGCTGCATCATGTTCCGGCGATTCGTGATGTTGATGTGATGATTGAAATACTGGAGAATATCGGCTGTACGGTACAAAAAGACAATGGGACGCTGATCATAGATGCTGCAAAAGCAGAACATTTTGAGGTCGCAGCATCGCTCGGCGAGCGGATGCGTTCCACGATCATTCTGCTCGGATCGATGCTTGGAAGAGCCGGGAGGGCGAAAATGCCGTTTCCGGGAGGCTGTATCATCGGGATGCGGCCGATTGACATCCATATCACCTCCCTTGGAAAGATGGGAGCTATCTTTGAAGAGACAGACGGCATGCTCTGTGCAGTGACAGACGGCCTTTGCGGGACCAGGATCCATCTTCGTTTTCCAAGTGTCGGTGCCACGGAAAATGTCATTCTTGCGGCTGTTTATGCCAGAGGGCGTACCCGGATTGAAAACTGTGCAAAAGAACCGGAAATTGCAGAACTTTGCAGATTTCTGCGTGAAAAAGGTGCAAAGATCGAAGGAGAGGGAACTTCCTGTATCCTGGTAGAAGGAGTCAGCCATCTGAGGGACAGCACCTACACGCTGATGCCGGATCGGATCGTGGCAGGCACCTATCTGTTTGCAGCGGCAGCGACCAGAGGCGAGATTTGTCTGGAAGGGATGCGTCCATCCGATATGGAGTCCGTCCTGGATGTGCTTGGCAGGATGGGTGCAGTGTATGAGAACAGGGAAGATGGATTTTACCTGGATGGAAGAAAAGCGATAAATCCGCTTCCTGTGGTCTGTACAGAGACGTATCCCGGTTTTCCGACGGATCTGCAGTCCCAGCTGCTTGCAACGCTCTGCGTGGCCAGGGGCAGAAGCGTGATCCGGGAGTGTATTTTTGAAGAACGCTTCCGAATTGCACCGTGGCTGAACCGGATGGGGGCGGATGTGACCACAGACGGCAGGGAAGCTGTGATCGAAGGAAAGGCACATCTGTCCGGACAGATGGTGAAAGCCCAGGAGCTGCGAGGCGGTGCGGCACTTGTGATCGCTGCTCTGATGGCACAGGGGATCACCCGCGTATACGGAAGTGCTTTTATCGAACGCGGATATGAAGATCTGGCAGGAGATTTAAGAAAGCTTGGAGCGGTTATTTCGAAGAAAAAAGCAGAAAGGTGAAACTGTGAAGAACAAAAAGAAGAACAGAAGAAAGCAAAGAAGAAAAGTGATCTTGATTCTGCTGGCCGTGCTGGTGCTTGGTCTGGTGGTGATTTTTGGGCTGTTTCGGGTGCGGAAACTGGTAATTTCAGGAAATAAGCAATATAAAGCGGAGGAGATACAGGAGGCCATCATGCAGGATGGTCTCTGCAAGAATTCACTTTATCTGCTCTGGAAATTCAGCGATCAGGCAAAAGTAAAGGAGTCCATTCTGTTCCTGAACGGAGCAGAGGCAAAGCTGAGAACACCATTTGAAGTGCAGGTGACCGTAAAAGAAAAACAGCAGATCGGATATCTTCTGAATCAGGGAAGCTATATTTATTTCGATAAAGACGGCATGATCGTGGAGATCTCGGATCAGCCAAGCGAAGATGTTCCACTGATCACCGGGCTGGATGTTGAAAAAGCAGAATTATATGAAAAACTTCCGGTGAAGGATGAAGGAATGTACAATACGATCGTAACTCTGACCAAGACACTGAACAAAGACGGTCTGGTACCAAATGAGATCCGTTTTAATACAAGAGATACGATCACACTGGTGTTCGAGGATATCAAGGTCAACCTTGGAGATGATACGGATCTGGAGGACAAGATGTCGGCACTCAACTCCATATACGCACAGCTTGACGGCAGACATGGAACACTGTACATGGAATCCTACAGTGAAAACAGCGGACAGGTGACCTTTAAAAACGAGAGCGGCGGTACGGAAGATCTGGCCTCGACTGACGGAAGCAGCGAGTCTGAAACTTCCACGCAGGAAACACAGGAAGGCGGAGGCAGAATGTACTCAAAAACAGACGGTACTTTTTCGACCGATGCCAATGGAAACAAGACTTATACCGATGCTGCCGGAGTCACGACGACACAGTGTGATGAGTATAATTATACCGATGAAAATGGCAATATTATTACCGATGGATACGGCTATATTGATCCATATACAGGTTCTTACATCAATTAGTGACACGGATGATGGGAATATTGCACAGTTCCGGCCGTGGTTCGATGGGCGAAACTAGCTTTTTAATAAGAAATTTTAAAATTGTCTTGATTATTTGGGCAAATAACTATATTATAGAAGAATAGAGATGCATATGCGAAGGAGGAAATACCCTTGTTAGAAATTATGACGAACGAAGCGGAGTCTGCTGCCAAGATCATCGTGATCGGTGTAGGTGGTGCAGGCAATAACGCTGTGAATAGAATGGTTGATGAAGCGATTGCAGGTGTGGAATTTATTGGTGTTAATACAGATAAGCAGGCACTTCAGCTCTGCAAGGCGCCGAATACGATTCAGATTGGTGAAAAAGTAACAAAAGGACTTGGTGCAGGTGCACAGCCGGAAGTTGGACGTCAGGCAGCGGAGGAAAGCTCCGAGGAACTCAGACAGGCTATGCAGGGAGCAGATATGGTATTTGTCACCTGCGGTATGGGAGGCGGAACCGGAACAGGTGCTTCACCGGTTGTGGCAGGTATTGCAAAAGAGATGGGCATTCTGACGGTTGGTGTTGTTACCAAACCTTTCCGTTTTGAGTCCAGAACACGTATGAACAATGCACTGACCGGCATTGAGAATCTGAAGAAAAATGTAGATACACTGATCGTTATCCCGAATGACAAGCTGCTTGAGATTGTAGACCGCCGCACGACAATGCCGGAAGCACTCAAAAAGGCGGATGAAGTCCTGCAGCAGGCTGTTCAGGGTATTACCGATCTGATCAATCTGCCGGCACTGATCAACCTCGATTTTGCCGATGTTCAGACCGTCATGACAGACAAGGGTATCGCACATATCGGTATCGGACATGCAAAGGGAGACGACAAAGCACTGGAAGCAGTCAAACAGGCAGTGGAGAGTCCGCTTCTGGAGACCACCATCGAAGGTGCCTCTCACGTTATCATCAACATTTCCGGAGATATTTCTCTTATGGATGCAAACGATGCAGCCAGCTACGTACAGGAGCTTGCCGGAGATGATGCAAATATTATCTTTGGTGCAATGTATGATGATACTTATACAGATGAAGCAAGCATTACAGTTATTGCTACTGGTCTGGATTCTTCTACCGCAACACAGCCTGCAGTAAACAGCAGAAAAGTAGGACAGGATTTTACAAGAACAGAGCAGCCGTCATCCGGAAATCTGTTCCAGAGAACCGTTGGAAGTGCGATGCAGAATAATCGTGTACAGAATACGCAGACAACTGGTAAACTGCGTACCCCGTCCAGCAATGTTCAGGAAAGAGATATCCAGATTCCGGATTTTCTGAGAAGAAGATAGATATCCTCTAAACAATAAAATGCTGTGGGTGTCAAAAGTCCCCAACTATGATGCCTACGGATTGTTCCGTGCGTTGCA
>OHAC01001952.1_pt1 | contig 17627 bp, 21 predicted proteins | sample 1577051 | NCBI WGS metagenome assembly OHAC01 (sample SAMEA3541499, study PRJEB24748) | human gut metagenome | biome: human gut; feature: human-associated habitat; material: faeces | place: China | collected 2012 | reverse complement strand
CGTCAGATGGTGGATATAACTGGACAACAGTAAATGAAGACCCATTCGACGGAAATGGCGGAGTAGGAGAAGGCATACAATTCTTCGGCGAACAGTTTGGATTCATCGGTCTAAGCGGGGCATCGCAGACACATTCGTCTATTTATGTTACAAAAGACGGTGGAAAGACATTGAAGGAGATAGAACTTCCGATGGATACAGTGACAGAATATCCACCGCATATGCAGGAATATGGCCTCACGCTTGCAGATTATCAGTATCTGGAAATGCCACAGCAGGATGGGGAGAATTACACGATCCATGTGATGAGCCAGAGTGGCGAGACAGAAGGGCTTGTATTCACATCAGAAGATCAGGGTGAGAACTGGATTTTTACCGGGATTTTTGCTGAAAATAACTTATCATAAAAAAACAAAGTATTTTGAATCAATACAATCTGGGAAAAGTTAAGGAGGCGAAACCATGGCATACAGCGAATTAATCAAAAATTTTAACAAGATACGTGATTATATGCGGGATTTTTATGTCTACGGTTTCAAGAGCCGGGATGATTATACGAAAAAAAGTGCCAGGTCTTATGATGACGAGAAACGTCGGATAGAGAGCTGGCTTGGTAACTATATGAAGTTTCATCAGACCGCTGATGGTAAGAATGTATTTTTGTCAATTGATAGCAGAGTAACCAGACACAATCCACTTTATAAGGCATGGAAGACAAAGAGCTTTACAGATGGAGATATTACCCTTCATTTTATTGTTATGGATATTCTTTCCAATGGACAAGAACTGTCACTTGGGGATATCGCATATCAGGTGGACGAATATCTGGCAGCGTTTGAGCATGCAAGAGTATTTGACATCTCTACGATCAGAAAAAAACTCAACGAATATGTAAAAGAAGGATTGTTGGTAAGACGGAAGAGTGGAAAGACGATGCTATACAGTCGTACAGAAGAGTTTGAAATGCCAAGTAGAGATGTTTTGGATTTTTTTTCAGAAACCGCACCATGTGGTGTGATAGGATCATTTTTGGAAGATAAAACAAATAATATTGCTGATCATTTTGCATTCAAACATCATTACATAACCAGTGCAATGGACAGTGAAGCTTTGTGCATGATACTGAAAGCAATTCATGAAAAAAGAAATATAACAGTTGAGATGATTAATCGTAAAAAAGATCGCATTACAGAAACCAATGTTGTTCCACTCCGAGTGATGATCAGCGTACAGAGTGGGAGACAGTATATGATGGCCTATGCCCCATATTTTAAACGAATAACAGCATATCGTCTTGATAATATTGTCACTGTTAAAAATGGAGAGATTGCAGATCAGTTTGATGAATTAAGAGATAAACTGAGTGAAATGCAACAACATATGTGGGGTGTTGCTACAGATAGCCGATCAGGAAATCGGATGGAACATATTGAATTTACAGTTCAATATGATGATGAAGAACAGCATATACCAAAGCGATTAGAGAGGGAGAAACGAATCGGTCAGTTGGAGTACATGGATGAGCATACATGTCGATTTTCTGCTGATGTTTATGATGCAAGCGAATTGATTCCATGGATACGTACGTTTATTTGTCGAATTACAGATATTTCAATTTCCAATAAGGCTTTGGAAAAACAGTTTAAAGAAGACTTGCAGGTGATGTGTGAAATGTATGGATTGAAAGAGGAGGAATGATTATGCTGTTTCATGAAATTTATAGTACATATTTTCAAACCGTTACGAAAATCTTGACAGAAGCAGTAGAGCATCCACTTACGACGGGAGAAATTGACACAATCATACAAGATTATGCATTTGAAGAAAGCACATTGAATATTCCGGAGTCTTTGGGAATGGCACATTGGCAATTATTGAAAGAAGATGGAACAACCATTCTCAGAAAGAAGCCAACGATGCCACTCACAATTTTACAGAAACGTTGGATTAATGCAATTGCATTAGATCCGAGAATACATTTGTTTACAGATCAGCCAGTCGTATTCTCGGATATCGAACCATTATTTCTTCCAGAAGATATTTATGTATTTGACAAGTATTCAGATGGCGATCCGTATGAGAATCCAGATTATATTCGGAACTTTCGGTTGATATTGGATGCAATTAAGTATAACTATCAGATACAAATCAGTATTACAAATCGTCATGGAAAACAAATAACAACCAGAACGATTCCAGAATATCTGGAATATTCCGAGAAAGACGATAAATTCCGGTTAATTGGAACAGGAAGCAAATTGGGAAATACGATCAATCTTGGTAGAATTATCTCTTGTGAAAAGTATGAGAATCAACAAGGTGGAAAAGTTGGGAAAAGAAATCAGTCGCGACCACGTAAAGTGATATTTGAACTGGTTGATGAGCGTAATGCATTGGAACGTGTTCTGATGCACTTCGCACATTTAGAAAAACAAGTCGAGAAAATAGATGAACGGAAGTATCAGGTTACGTTGTATTATGACAAAGAGGACGAAACAGAGATTTTAATTCGTGTTCTTTCGTTTGGACCAATGCTTCGTGTTGTAAAACCTGTGGCATTTATTAATTTAATAAAGTGCAGATTGTTAGATCAAAAAAGTTGTGGGCTGTAAAAGTTCGCAACTTTTTTTCCATGATAAAAAGAATCAGAAGAGATAAACTTGGATTATAAGAAAGGATGTGAACGATATGCTTGAAATAAAGGGAAGAGTTACAACAGCAATTTGCTATGCAAAGGTGATTGAAGATGAAGCAATCGAGCAGATCAGAAGAATGTGTGATTATGATCTGGCAAGGGGAAGCAAAGTGCGGATTATGCCGGATGTCCATGCTGGAAAAGGTTGTACAATTGGGACGACCATGACAATCACAGATAAGATTTGCCCTAATATTGTAGGAGTCGATATAGGTTGTGGAATGTATACTGTAAAGTTGCAGGATCAGGCAATAGATTTTGAAAAAATAGATGAAGCATGTCATTATATCCCTTCAGGAATGAATGTATGGGAAGGGAGAATGGAGCGTTTTGATTTAACGCAGCTTAAGTGTTATCGATCTTTGAAAGATGCAAAGAGATTGGAAAGATCACTTGGAACACTGGGAGGAGGAAACCACTTTATCGAAGTTGATCAGGCAAAGGATGGTACACATTATCTGGTCATTCATTCGGGAAGCAGGAATTTAGGAAAACAGGTAGCTGAGATTTACCAACAGCTGGCGATTGATTTGCATGCCGGTAAAGAAGAGTATTTTAAAGAACGAGATGAGATTATTCGCACTTACAAAGAGCAGGGGAGAAGAGCAGAAATTCAGGAAACATTAAAGAGATTAAAACAGGATTACGAGACACAGGATTTAGATGCACCAGATGATATCTGCTGGCTTTACGGAACATTTATGGATGATTATCTGCATGATGTTGAAATTTGCCAGCGCTTTGCAAGAAGGAGCAGGGAGCGTATGGCGCAAATTATTATTGAAAGAACTAAAATGACGCGAGCAGAAGATTTTCATACTGTTCATAATTATATAGATGTTGATGAGATGATTCTTAGAAAGGGTGCCATTGCCGCACATGCCGGTGAAAAAGTATTGATTCCGATTAATATGAGAGATGGTTCTGTTCTTGCTGTTGGCAAAGGAAATGTGGAATGGAATAATTCAGCACCACATGGAGCTGGTAGAATCATGTCTAGAACAAAAGCAAAAGAGACCATTGATTTAGAGGAATACAAAGCATCCATGCAAGGTATTTATTCTACCTCTGTGAATGTGGATACATTAGATGAGGCACCAATGGCATATAAATCGCTTGCGGATATCATTGATGTGATCAGAGATTCTGTAGAGATTATTGATATTATGAAACCAGTATATAATTTCAAAGCATCGGACAAAAAATTTCATGCATTGTAATACAGAAAACAGGAATATTTGGTCAAAGTTTGTCTAAAATTTTTTATAATCCAGATATACAAACAGTAATAAAGATTCAAAAGAGGTGCATTAATGTTTATAGATTTTGTTACATATTTGGAAATCCGTGATGATTTGTCAGAGGAAGATAAGCAATATATAAACTCAGAAATTAAAAAAAATATGGCTAAGTATCACATGGAAAAAGATGGGATTAAATATTATGTACATATAGATATGATTACGAAAGCGGTCCAGAATATGAGATTGGAATAGGTGAGTATTGGGGATTTTCAGAAGTGTTGTATAAAGAGAATCCAGAAGCATGTGGATTTGGAAGCATGCATAAAAATGTGATTGCGTGGGCTGAGTTGCCAAAGCCATTTATTCCGGATGCAATGTAAATATAGAGAAAAGTAGAGTTCGCATCTTTTTATCAAGATAAAGAAAAGATGCGAGCATATAATTAAAACATACAAACGAGGAGAGGTAGCTCAGGTGGTAGAGCAACGTAAGTAGTCTTGATAAAGGCTCAAACAGCAATAATCTATTGATTGGTAATCCGTTTGTCGTGGGTTCGATTCCCATCCTCTCCACTTGCCGACTTAGCTCAATGGTGGAGCGCAGGAAAATATTGAATCTTGTAAAAGGTTCATACAGCTATATTTGCAGAGTGGTCCTAATGTTGCTGGTTCGATTCCAGCAGTCGGCATTATTAAATAATCTGGAGGTAAAGAAAATGGCATTTATGAATGAATTAGAAAAAAAGTTAAATAGTGAAACGCAATGTACTGAAAACGGCGCAGTCGGATATAGAACCTCTGGGAAAGAACTTTTAGATTTGAACTTTGCAGTTTCCAGTATGCGTAACTGGGATGAAAACGAAATCTGCAAGGCTTACACCAAGGCATACTATGAAAATCCACTTTTAGCTGTAAAGTGGTTATTTTATTTAAGGGATATCAGAGGAAATGGAATGGGTGAACGAAGAGCATTTAGAATCTGCTTTAAGTGGCTCGTTGAAAATCATTTTGACAATGTAAGGGCACTTGTTGAATTGATTCCGGAATATGGAAGATATGATGACTGGATGTGTTTACTTGATTCAAAGGCGAGTGAAGTAGTGTCGGTTCAGATTAAGAAGCAGCTTGAAATTGATATTTGCAATATGGAGCAAGGAAGGGAAATTTCTTTACTTGCAAAATGGTTGCCTTCGTGTAACGCAAGTTCAAGCAAGACAAAGCAGTATGCCAAGATTGTATGCAACATGCTCGGATTAAAGGAAAGTGAGTATCGAAAGACGTTATCAACTTTAAGAGCATATCTAAATGTTGTTGAAGTAAAGATGAGTGCAGGGGAGTGGGAGGACATCAATTATAGCAATCTTCCTTCTAGGGCAAATCTCTTATATGGAAATGCTTTTCTGAGAAATGATGAGGAGCGTAGACGCGCCTTTTTATCTAAGCTTTCGAGAGGTGATGTAACAATTAATGCTAGTACATTGTTTCCAAGTGATATTGTACATAAATATTATCAGGCAAGTAGCAAGAGGAGATGTGAATTAGGTAATTTTGATGATACTCTCGAAGGTCTTTGGAACTCATTACCTAATTTTATAGAAGGAGACAATTCAACACTAGTTGTAAGAGATGGGTCTGGTTCAATGGATACTACGGTTGGAAATACAAACGTTACTGCATTAGAAGTTTCTACAGCTTTAGCTATTTATTTTTCGGAGCATCTTACAGGTCATTTTTATAACAAGTTTATTACTTTTAGTAGTAGACCTGCAATGATAGATATGTCAAACGCAACATGTCTGCGTGATAAGTTAGAAATATGTGAAGCCCATAGTGATTGTAGCAACACCGATCTAAAGGCGGTATTTGATTTGATTTTGAATACAGCAGTTGAGAACAAATTAAATCAGAGTGAACTGCCAAAAAATATTTTGATTGTCTCAGATATGGAGTTTGACTCAATGATGGGCACATATTCTCGATGGGGTTCTTATAATCAAGATGATTCTTCTACAAAAACCTTATTGGAGTCAATTGCAGCTGAATATCAGGCTTATGGATATACTTTACCAAGACTGATCTTTTGGAATGTATGCTCAAGAACAAACACGATTATGCTGCAGGAAAATGAAGCTGGTGTTGCATTGGTTAGTGGATTTAATCCTGCTGTATATAATATGGTTCTTTCTAAGGAATTAGATCCATACAAGTGTTTATTAAAGCAGATAAATTCTGAAAGATATGATGCTATTGAAAATATTCTATGTGCTTAGGAGAGATTATTGTGAAGATAGGTGAAATTTATTGTATGAATTTATTTGATTTTCTTGAGAATTGGCATCCTAATACACTTATTATTGTCGAGGTAGAGGACAATATTATTTTTGAAGGCACTGTAAAGGACATACCATTAGAAATCTCTTGTAAATATTGGGTACAAGAGGGGACGGTAAGGAAAGACGGAGAAAAAGTGGTTATTCCAGTAGAGTATGAAGCTGAAATTAATAGAAGGATTGAAGAACAGAACAGTATAAGTTTCTCGGATATTCTTTCCAATATTCTTAGCATTATTGATTCTAATGACTATTTAAAGGAAGCTTTTGAGTCAATGGTAAGAAGCGCCCATAGTTATACATATTATAGGAAAAACTGGAATCGATTTTCGATTGAAACATTGGGGCGTTGCAATAAAGAGCGTACTATTAATCATGATAGTTTTATCGAAGCTATTAATTCTCTATCTGGGCTAATTGAGGAAGAATCAATTAGTGGTTTAGTTCCATGGAGAGTAGCACTTGGAAATGACAGAAAGATAATAGGCGATTTTGCAGAATATATTATTGATCGTCTTGAAAAAGCAAAAGAGAGAATTGAAATATTAGAATCCATAAAGTGGGCCCAAGAACATCAAAATCAAGTCTATTATATTGTTGAACATGCTCTTGATAGTATAGATGCAAAGATTCAAATAATGCAGCAGTTTAAATTTTCTGAGAATCAGGCGCAGGCAATTATTGATATGCGAGTAAGAGCATTTTCTGTAGATGAAAGAGAGAAAATTGCAAATGAGTTGCAAGAAATCTTTGAATGGATAAAGCATTTTCCGGAACTTTAAGGAGGTAAAATGAATATTTGCGGGAGTAAAAGTAAGTCAGTGATTTGGAAGGGTGGTATGAATGAATTAAAAGCTTTATTGTACAGTATGAACAACTTCAAAGCATTGGATAAAAAAGAGCCATGGAAAAGAGGTGACATAAATGAGAAAAAAGATAAAGGAGCAGCTTCGTAGAATTGAAGATGCGGAAAATATAAAAATACTTTTGGCTGTTGAATCGGGAAGCCGCGCTTGGGGATTTGCATCTCCAGACAGTGACTATGATGTGCGATTTGTTTATATCAGAAGCCTAGAGGACTATCTGCGACTGGATGCAATTAGAGATGTGATTGAACTACCAATTGATGATGTTTTGGACATCAACGGATGGGATTTGCAAAAGACATTAAGATTACTGCATAAGTCAAATCCAACATTATTTGAGTGGTTTTCTTCACCAATTGTTTATAAGAAAACAGAATTTTCCGACAAGTTTCGTGATTTGATGATGCATTATTTTTCACCAAAGAAGACGTTGTATCATTATGTTAGTATGGCTGAAGGAAACTATCGGGAATATTTGAAAGGTGATCTCGTCAAAGCAAAAAAATATTTCTACGCTTTGCGCCCGGTACTGGCATGCCAATGGATTTTAGATCGGGGTACGCCTCCACCCATATTGTTTTCAGAATTGCTAAAAACAGAGTTGCCAGTAGAATTAATCGATGTAGTGAATCAATTGCTGGAATTAAAAATGAACTCGCCAGAAATAAAGTTGATTAAAAGAATTTCGGAAATAAATGAATATCTTGATGAAAGTATTCCGAATATCAAAAGTGCAGTGAGATTACTGGATGATAGTTATACACCAGATTGGAGTGAGTTGAATCAATTGTTTTTGCGAGAACTAATGAAGTAGGGATAAGAGTTGGAAGGACTATGACACATTTGGTCCATTTAAATTGCTTTCTGCTATATGTTTCATGCTGATTTTAAAGAGCATCTTTAAGTGAAATAGGTTTACTGATATTTGGAGGATAAAATGGAAAAGAATTTTATTGATGAATTTATTCCATCAAAAGATACAAGGGATTACTTGCATAGCATACATCATGAATTCACGGACTTGGAGAAAGCTACGATTGTTGCAAATCACATTATGATTTCTTACGAGAAAAAAGTAAAGTGGTTAAATAGTTTTAAGGAAAAAATATCTGATGACACATTGAAAGACAGAATATCAAAGGCGTTAGTTCAGATAAAAAAGGATAAGAAGTATTACAGAAAGTGTAATACTGCATTAGGAGCATTGCCTTATAATGAATCACTTTTTGATTTTGTATTTATTCCGCATGATTTCAGAAATGGTGACATTGTAAGAAGTCTCTATGGTGGCTGGAATACAATTGAGTTTTGTGAAAAAGTAGGAATCATCCTCAGTTATTTTGATAAGGATTATGAGTTTTATAAAAATCTAAGAGGGGATTATTCAGATGCTCAGGTTTGTGTAGATATTAAATTTGATGGAGTAGCTTATCAGGGAGAGTTTGAACATGAACACATCAATCCAATATATATTGAGCGTATGACATTGAATGAAAAAGATGAAAGAATGGCGTATCTCAACTATCTAACGAATCTTTACAGTAAAAAGAATAGTAGGAGTGATGCTGAAAATAAGCCTGAATATGCAGGCGGTTCAGATGACTTGTTAGAACAGAAATATCTTGGTGAATATGTTCCTATTCAAGATGATGCATCCGGTATTTGGTGTGTGCAGACAGGACACGGATTTGAAAGTGGAGATATTAACTATATTGCATCTGAGTTTTCAGGAACAGGTTTAATCTATCATTTCATGCATAATGGTGAGATGGATCATGTTCATGAATTCGAAAGTGTGTTGTTTGAGATTTTGAAAGATCCGGAACATGTAGACATCGTGACAGATTATGGTGAATACTCAGATCAGGAAATTCAAATGGTGAAAGGGATAAAACGAGCAGCGGAATTTGTACAAGCACATCACAGACCTATGACCAATGCAGAATTGCGCAAAAATAGAGCAGAGATAAAGAATAAAGGAATTTGAAAATATATGACTTTTGAATTATTAGAAGCAATTATTGCGAAGAATAAGATTCCGAAGAATGTCCGTTTAGTAAATAACAGCGAAAACGATCTTTGTACAACAGATATGAATGGTATTCAATATTGTGAAAAGAGAAATGAAATCTGTTTTATGGAAGCAGAATGCATACATAAACCAGAACATGCAGAAAATGAGAAGTGCAAATTATTGTGGCCTATTTGTGATGAATGAAAGACAAAAGCTGTTAGAGGATTTGAAAAATGTATTTTTATGAAGTGTTTGGAAAATGTGATTTGGAAGTAGTTGTTCATGAGTTCTTGAAATTGGCTGTTGACTCACCGGATATAAATGTCACAGAAGAAGTATTTAGAGGTGCAATAAAAATTCTTAACGAAATGGAACCAGAGAAGTCGGATACAGAGATACTGTGTAAAGAAAAAATTCAAGAAAGCGGATGGATTGATGATAATGTTTATCTCCTTGACAGTAATATAAAAACACAAACAAGAGCTGTAGCTTGCAGTAATTCACTCCGTAGGGCATGACCCTGTTCGAAAGCTTAGCAGGCACTCAGTGTATGAACAGGTGGGACGAAGGAAGTGGAATCATCAATGAATGAGTTTTAACAGTCTGAAAAAATGTCGTTTAAAGAAATTCGGTGGTATTTAGTAGCCATAAATCAAGTGAAAAATTATATGATAAAAAGCTGGCTGATTTGATAATAGAAATGTAGTATAATGAAATCAAATGAATTAAGGATGGGAGGAAATCAAGATGTTATTTATTTGGTATCCAAAATGCTCTACATGTCAGAAGGCTAAGAAATGGCTGGACAGTCATGAGATAAAGTATACGGAGAGGCATATTGTTGAAGAGAATCCAACATATGAAGAGTTGAAAGAATGGCATCAGAAGAGCAGCTTGCCGTTAAAGAAATTCTTTAATACCAGTGGGATGCTGTATAAGGAGCTGAAACTGAAGGACCAGCTTCCGAAGATGAGTGAAGATGAACAGTTGAAATTGTTGGCGACAAATGGGATGCTAGTGAAGAGGCCATTGTTGGTGACGGAAGATAAGGTGTTGGTTGGATTTAAGGAAGATGAGTGGGGTAGTATAAGTATTTGAAAAAAATAGGAGAATTGTAGAAATGAAAAGAATTAGTAAAGAAAATCCATTTTTGATGAAGTGAGAGAATATATTGAAATTTGTTCTGAAAAAGGAAATAAACCAATTACAGAGTGTCATAAAACGATAAAAGTATATAAAGAGGAAAAAAATATTGAATATAGAATTCTTGCCGAAAGATTTAATACATATAAAGATAAATATAAGCTAGAAGAATTAAAAAATTGGCGTGACAAACTTGATATCACAAAAGTCGAAGAGAAAGATAAAGAAGAGATAAAAGATTTATTATTTTATATTTATCTTGTAAGTCGGAAAGATACAAAATCTTATACTTATAAAATGAAAAATGGAGATTCAGTATCGGTAGAGGTGAATACACTTAATCCAGAAATAACTACTAATGACGGCGTTAAAATAATACATCCGAAATGGCATCTATTGATTTCATATTTAGCATATATTGATGCTGCGTATAACCATCCAGAGACTAAATTATTATCGTTATGGGTAAAATATAATAATCCGTTTCCATATTTGGAAAAAAATATAGTTTTGAATACATGGTTGAATGAAATAAAGGAAGATAATTAATGAACAAAATGGAAATACTAGCTTCTCTGGACATGATTCAGAAAAAGGATTTTTCTCAGATTGCAGAATGGGCAGAAAAAGAAGAAAATCCACTGTACCCGACACTGGTGGTATGGACAAAATCTGAGTTTCGACAATTTGTAGAACAGATATCTGTTTAAAATAAGTAATATTATAGCCTCGAGGATGGGTTATTTCCCCGAGGCTATTTTCTCTTTTTATTGTACAGTTATTATTCAGCAGCTTCTTCTTCTGCTTCTTCAGCAACATCAGCAGCGGATACATGTACCTCTGTAATTGTAACTACAGTTGCATCATAAGTCTGTCCGTTGACTTCCAACATTACCTGACCACCTTTACCTTCTTCTTTCAGAAGCTGGTCAACAGCACGTTTGTCCATCTGCAATGGAATAGATTTCTCCACCTCACGACCGAACAGATTACCAGTTACAAATCCTTCGTGTCTAAGTTTTTTGGCTTTGATTGTCATGTTTCTCTTTTCAGCTTTTAAAGTATTCATTTATCTTTTCCTCCAAATACTGAATCACGGAAAATGTGTAAATTTAAATACAATTCTGTGAAATCTCTATTTGAGTCAGTACAATATGGAAAATTCAAGAAAATTATCATGACAAATATATTACAAAAGCAAACGAAGAACCTTTGTTTTATCCAGTATATAAATGGAGCAGATCATAAATAAATGTGCTAACAGAGTACTTACAATTACACCATTTGATGTAAGGAGAAATCCACTGTAAAATCCAAACCAGCAAATAAATCCCGAATAAGTTCCCATTAATAATAGTAAAGGAAGCTGTTTGACAAATCCGCGTATCGTACTTAAAAAGTCATCCATTGTAAAGTCAAAGTATATAAAACGACCGATTGCAAGTGTTATAAAGTACATCATGAGAGAGTCATAGTTATCATCGTTATAGATGAACTTGATATAAAGCAAAATCAGTATAATATAAAAAGTTGAAACCAGACGGATGGATGCTTTTTGTTCTGAGTCAATTTCTTCCAAAGGAATGAGCACGATATCTAACCAGCCGTTCAAAATAACGGAAAAACAAAGGAAGAGTAACAGCAGTAAATCCTGATATTTTGTCCAATAAACAGAGACTCCGGGAATTCGTTCGTCAATGATATAGTAGAGGGACAAAAAAATAAGAACAGAGGTACTGGCAAAAATCATTTCAAAAAAACTTTCAATGATAGTCAGTTCCTTTTCTTGATGTTCACGATTTAACCGGCGTATTCTTCTGGAAGAAAGAGAATCATTTTGTAATTTTTTATGCATTTGTAGTTTAGCGATACATAAAACGATTGCAATTACGATAATGAGTCCAAGCAATGAAGCAAGCAGATAAACGCCGATATTTTTAAAGTTAAAATAATGTGCAACATAGTATGTATTCATAAAAATTCCACCTTTCCAAGAACATTATATCACCAGTATGCAACTGGTAAAAATTCTCAATTTGTGTTACACTCCCATCTTTGACAGTTGCGGAATAGTTTCATTTATCATTTGTTCTAGAACTGTAAAAAATGCTGCAGTGTCAAGACATTTGCCGATGCATATAATAATATAAGTGATATATGCAGGAGTGACACGATGCGCATATGTGAATTACGAGAAAAAGAAGTAATTAATACCTGCGATTGTAAGGTGTTAGGATGTGTAGTAGATATAGATTTTGACTTGTGCAGTGGACAGATTGAGGCAATTATCGTTCCCGGGCCCGGAAAAGTATGTGGGATATTTGGCGTGGACTCGGAATATATTATCCCATTTGCATGTATCAGGAAAATCGGACCCGATATTATATTGGTGGAGATTCAGAAAGAAAAATTTTTGAAGAAAATATAGCAGATAAGAGAGTTTTGATTTCATTAACGTAAATCGAAACTCTCTTATCTATTTTTGTTTATGTGGGTCAAGCCACAAAGTCTAATAGGATGTGTATCTAATAAGGGGAGCATAAAAATCTGAAAAATTATTCTCCAGAAATTTTACAGCAACTGTCTCTTTCTATCAAATGATGTGGCACGATAATCTTTGTCGCAACCAATCCGGGATTTTCAATATGATTAATAATCTGTGAGGCTGCTTCAATTCCCAGCTGGCATGAATTGATGTCAATGGATGTGAGCTGTGGAGAAGTCAATCTTGCAAATAATGAATTATTAAAGGAGATGATTGATAAATCTTCCGGAATCGACAGCTTGTTCTGCAGACATACTCGTTCCAGAGAAACAGCAAGAATATCATCACTTACTACAATTGCGGTTGGTGGTTCAGATTGTAATAATAACGCAGAAATTTCTTCGGTATTATTCTGTGATACATTTGCAACTTCTACACAGTATTCAGGCCGCATCGGAAGTCCATGTTTTGCTAGTGCGAGCAGGTAACCGGATTTTCTGTCAGCAGAGAAAATGAGATTGCTGTCAGAACCCAGATATGCAATTCGACGATGACCGAGCTGGTAGAGGTATTCAGTTGCTTCCTGCCCTGCCAGCAGATTATCATTATCAATATATATACTCTGATTTGTGTATTGTGTAGCTTTTCCAATCAGACTGTATAGCAATCCTTCATTAAATAAATAGTCGATAACAGGATCATCTTTTCTGGAATACAGAACGATAAACGCATCTACTTTACCACTTCTCGACATGGAGCGGACTGCTTGTAATATTTCGTCTTCGTCCTGTCCGGTTACAATTGTTGTCATGTATTGTTTTTGGTTACAGTAATGACTGACACCGCGAACTGCTTCAAGATAAAATGAGTTTTCGTATACTTCACGTGCAGACGCAGGAAGGATAATCCCTATTGTTCGTGAATTTTGAGAAGCAAGGTTACTAGCTTGGAAATTTGGTTCATATCCAAGCTCGAGCATTGCTTTTCGAACCTTTTCTTTTGTTTCACTGCTGATAGAAGGGTTATTTTTACAAGTTCTGGATACTGTAGAAGGAGATACACCTGCCAAAGCTGCCACATCTTTAATTGTCACTGTCATAAATAAAGCCTTTCGTTTTCATGTATAAGTTATAAATAGTATTTTAAAGAAAGAAAATAGTAATGTCAAATGCATTGCATAAGAAATTGCATAAGTTATGCAAAAAATCTGAAAATGAAAAGACGGAAATGTTGAGCAATAGTAACAAAAGCATAGATAATAAATTGTATGATATTTCAAAACAGCAAAAATGAAACTAGAAAAATGCACAAAAACAAGAATGGTAAATTGTGGAAAAAAGAGAAAGCAATGCGATATTAGAAAATAGAATTGAAATATCATAAAATTCTGACTATAATTAATGCAAACGGTTGCACAAAACAATGCAACAGGTACTTAGTGATGTAGAATTTGTAGAAAGTACGATATGGCTTATGGGAGATTTTAACAGTCTGGATAATATAAAAGGAGAAGGTTACGAACTAATCTGTAACAGTGGATGGAAGGATACATATGTGTTAGCAGAAGAAAAGGATGACGGCATTACGGTGGAAGAAGAAATTGATGGCTGGCGTGAATCCGATGGCAGAAGCAATCTGAAAAATGAAAAGAGACTCGATTATATTTTCTGTAATCAGGAGAAACAAGTTCATTCATCAAAGGTTGTGTGTAATGGAACTGTTTATCCGGATGTATCCGATCACTATGGAGTCATGATAGAAGTTTAATTAAAGGTTTTAAAAGAAAGGAAGATTAAAAATGAATGAAAGAGCTGCAGGTATTTTAATGCCAATTAGTAGTTTGCCATCTGAATACGGCATTGGATGCTTTTCAAAAAGTGCATATGAATTTGTAGATTGGTTGAAGGACGCCGGACAGAGTTACTGGCAGATACTTCCTCTTGGTCCGACTAGTTACGGAGATTCACCGTATCAGTCTTTTTCTACATTTGCAGGGAATCCATATTTTATCAGTCTGGATGAGCTGATTGAGGAAAAAGTGCTGACTCGTGAAGAGTGCGATAAAGTAAATTGGGGGACAACAAAAAATAAAGTAGACTACGAGAAAATTTATAAAGGACGCTACCCATTGCTTCGAAAAGCATATGAGAGAAGTAATATCAGCGAGAATCCGGATTACCAGAAATTTGTTGCAGAAAATAACTGGTGGCTGGCAGATTATGCATTATTTATGGCAGTAAAGGCAAGATTTGATGATGTAGAGTGGACGAAGTGGGCAGAGGATATCAGACTTCGTTGGAATAATGCAATGGACTATTACAGGGAAGAACTCTATTACGATATCGAATTTCAACAGTATATGCAGTTTAAATTTCATGAACAATGGATGAAGCTGAAGAATTATGCGAACAGCAAAGGAATTAAAATTATTGGAGACATTCCGATTTATGTTGCGATGGATAGTGCTGATGCATGGGCACATCCAGAACTGTTTCAGTTAGATTCAGAAAATGTTCCGGTAGCAGTAGCAGGATGCCCGCCGGATGGATTTTCGGCAACAGGACAGTTGTGGGGAAATCCGTTATATCGATGGGATTATCATAGAAGCACCGGTTACGAATGGTGGATTTCAAGACTTCGCTATGTGTTCAACATGTATGATGTCGTCCGTATTGATCATTTCCGCGGGTTTGACGAATATTTTTCTATTCCGTATGAAGCAGAAAATGCGATTGGCGGACATTGGGAAAAAGGACCGGGAATTGAATTGTTCCGTAAAGTAGAGCAGGCACTTGGATGGAAACCGGTTATTGCAGAAGATTTAGGTTATGTAACGGATTCTGTACGAGATATGGTAAGAGACAGTGGATTTCCGGGAATGAAAGTTCTGGAGTTTGCATTTGATTCCAGAGATTCTGGATGTGCGAATGATTATTTGCCACATAATTATCCGGTAAATAGTGTTGCATACACAGGAACTCATGATAACGAGACAATTGTTGGATGGTGGAGCAGTATTACGAAGGATGAACAGAAACTTGCAAGAGAATATCTTTGCGATCAGGCAACACCGGACAAGGAATTATACAAGTCTTTCATTAGCCTGATTATGAGAAGTAGTGCAAAACTCTGTGTGATTCCGATGCAGGATTATTTAGGATTGGATAACAAGAGCCGTATCAATACGCCATCGACAGTTGGAAAGAACTGGAAATGGAGAATTAACACAAGACAATTGTCTGTTAAGCTGCAGAAAGAGATTTATGGAATGGCACTGAGATATGGAAGGATGAATTGGAACGATTCTATATAATTTTCTTTAACGGAAACGTAAATTCTTTCAAATTACATAAGACAGGAAAATCCGGTTGCTGTCACTCCTCTTTATAGAGTATGATATTAACATAAATGCTTGCTCTTGGATAGAGCAAAAAAAGAAGGGGGATGTGACTTATCAATTTCACAAAAATATACTGTCGCATATATCAAAATTGTATGAGGGCTGCAATGTATATAATTCCTTGGCGTATGCCAAAGATATTAAAAGGCGCGGGATCTATTTTGCAGCTTCCAGAGTTTTTAAAGAAAAAGAAGCTATCTAATATTTTGATTGTGACAGGACCTAACATTTATAAACGAGGGCTGCTGGATGAATTAGAAAAAAGATTGCAGCAGGAAAATTTGTCATATTATATTTTTGATGACGTTTCACAAAATCCGACAGATACGGAAGTAGAGCACGGCGTAGAGATATTTAAGCGAGAAAAGTGTAGTTGTATTGTTGCAGTCGGCGGGGGTTCTCCAATGGATTGCGCAAAAGCAATCGGTGCGAGAATAGCACGTCCAAGGAAATCAATAAGACAATTGCAGGGGGTATTTAAGGTATTAAGACCTATCCCATTATTTATTGCAGTTCCGACAACTGCCGGAAGTGGTTCAGAGACTACGATCGCGGCAGTGATAACAGAAGAAAAAACACATCATAAAGCAGCAATTAACGATTTATGTCTGATGCCGAAGGTGGTCATCTTAGATCCGAAACTGACAGTTGCATTACCATCTTCTGTTACAGCAGCAACGGGAATGGACGCATTATGTCATGCAGTAGAAGCGTATACGAATGATAAATACAATACAGAATTTGAGCGAGATTTATGCAGGCAGGCTGTAAAATATATTTATGACAATTTGTATACAGCGTATCAGGATGGAGAGAATCTGATAGCCAGACAGAAGATGCAGCAGGCGGCATTTTATGCAGGTAGAGCATTTACAAGAGGGAGTGTAGGATATGTTCATGCCATAGGTCATACACTAAGTGGGCTGTATAATGTCCCTCATGGATTGGCGATGGCGATGTTACTGACGCAGGTTATGAGGGCATATGGAAGTGCTGTGCATGAAAAATTAGCGGAGCTATGTGATGTCTGCGGTATCGAAGTAGAGGATGCTGGCACACAGTCAAAGGCAGAGGCATTTCTTCAATGGATTGATGAGATGAACGAAAAGATGGGGATTCCAAAGTATCCGGATATGATTCAGAAAAAGGATATTTCAAAGATTGCCAGGTGGGCAGAGAAAGAGGGAAATCCTTTGTATCCGGTGCCGGTTGTGTGGAAAAAATCAGAGTTTAGCCGATTTGTAAATCAGTTATACGATGATAGCAAAGAAAATATGTAAATAAAAGGACCATACATAAGAAACGAAGTTATTTAAAGAAATATTAAGCGCAGGACAAATTACCCTGCGCTTAAATCCTGTATTTATTCTATTCAGCAGTTTCCTCATCTGCTTCTTCAGCAGCATCGGCAGCAGATACGTGAACCTCTGTAATTGTAACTACAGTAGCTT
>OHAC01001947.1_pt1 | contig 17645 bp, 23 predicted proteins | sample 1577051 | NCBI WGS metagenome assembly OHAC01 (sample SAMEA3541499, study PRJEB24748) | human gut metagenome | biome: human gut; feature: human-associated habitat; material: faeces | place: China | collected 2012 | reverse complement strand
AATAAGCTGTTCTCGTTGTTCAGCTTCTGCGTTAATTCCTGCCATTGCTGATTCTCGTTTTCCAACTGTTCGATTCTGTTTTTCTGCTGCTCGATCTGTGAGAGCAGTTCTTCTGTATCTGGCAAGAGATTCAGCAGCCCAGATAACTCGCTGTTTAAGGTCTGCAAACTCTGGTTCTGCTCCTGAAAGGACAGAAGCTGTTTGTCCCGTTCCTGCAATTCCTGTACCATCTCTGCCATAAGGTTCTGCTGTTCCTCAATCTGATTTATCATTGATTCCATTATGGGAATAACTTCCCGACTTTCTTCTAAGGTCATTCAATCGCTCCTTCCACTGTGATAATGCACCAGATACTTTTCCAAAACTGTTCTGTATCTTTTTCAACAGTGCGTTTTGTCTTTTTATGATCTGGTTTTCCTCTACTTTCCATGAAGCGGTCTGTACCTGTCCGTTCTGAAATTTCTCATCAATTTTTCTGGCATCCGCACCCTCATGGATTGTAGGAATTTCCAATTTCCCCTGTCTTGCATAGGAACGGTGGTCAATGTGATTTTCCGTCTTCAAATGTGCATTACAGACGTTTGCCCATTCGCTCCGCCATAGTTCACAATTTTTTGGATTGTTCCACCCAGTAGCATCGGTCAGTATTCGTTTCCATTGTTTGCGGTTCCTTGCACCGATTTTCTGATTGCCATTTTCGTCCAATACCGGGATTCGGATTCCATGACGGGCAGGGTTCTTTTTATCCTGCCACCAGTCCGGATGGGATTCATCAACTACAATATTTCCGTCAGTATCTCTGACAAACTCCCAGTCTTTGACTTCTTTGTTCCCCCATGAGTGGTCTGGATTGAATGGTCTCATCGTCACAAGTAAATGCACATGTGGGTTTCCATCGCCCTTATCGTGAATGCTCCAATATGCACACATGCCTTTGTCTACAAAGATTTTCTGAATATAATCCGTTGTATATTCAATCTGTTCCTTTCGGTTCCATTCTTTCGGTAGTGAGAACTCAAACGACCTGCCAAGCTGTGCATCCGCGGTCTTCTCAATCTTCAAAACTTCATTCCACAAACGCCGTTTCTGAAAAGTGAGTTTGAATTTTTCCAGAGCATCTTCTTTGTTGTCTGCCCTTTTATACCGGACAGATTTCTGAAATCGTTTGATATTTTCAGCAGGTACGCTCTGCCATTCCTGCGGTGGATTTTCGCACATCATCAAACTGGTATAAACAACTTCTTTCTTGGAAGTGTAGTAGCTGATCCTGCCTGTTTCTTCGTTTTTCATCACATCGCCATGATCCGTTTCCCCCTTTCTGTCGTATCCGGCATTGATTTCCGGCAGGTAACACTCCCCGTAAAAGAAAATGGTATCTGCCGGAACGCCCTCTGTGTAAGAGTGCCCTGTGCATAACAGCCTGCATGGAATGCGCCCCTCTGGCGAAGAGTGCCTCCTGCGGCATGAGCAGGTCTGGCTGAAAGCCCCGCCGACGGAACGAGCCCGGCAAGCGTGAGCGCAGACCGGTTGCCACTTGTGGCAAACTTATACGGACGACCTCTGGTTGTCCATAAGTGCGCCCTATCCCAGAACTCGGATAGAACGCAATTATACACCACCCAAAAGTTGGTGCATTGCGTTCTCCGAAGGCTCCTCGCCGGAGGACTGTGATTTTCCGCAGTCATGGTCTGCTCCAAATCATACAGGAGACGCTACGCCGTCTCCGCTCCGCTTCGGTCGGTGCAGGGCAAACGTCCACTGGACGTTTTGCACCCCTGCGCTGGCTGCCGCCAGCTACCCTTTTGTGGACTTGCTATCTGGGGACACCTTGCTTTGCAAGCTGTTCCCAGACGCCAAGTTTCATAAAATATGCTATCTTTTCAATAGGCAATAAAGTATAATAGAATCAATATTAAACTGGACTTGAATAACGGGAGGGACACCTATGTTATGGTCTATTAGTGGTGGAGTTATAATTTTTGTTTTAGGTATGTTTATTTTTTGAAGCCAGATTTAGTGTGGAAATTAACAGAAGCATGGAAATCTTATCGTGCAGATGAGCCATCTGAGTTATATCTGAAAACCACAAAAATTGGCGGTATTTTATTTGCTCTATTAGGAGTTGTTATGATAATACTTCCCTTTATTTTGAAATAATAACTTTCAGATTGCATGACGAGCGACAAATCAATTTTAGGAGGGATATAGATACCGGTTATCGAGATTATAACGATTGTATTTGCAGCGATTACAATTTATTTGTGTTATGACGAATATAAAAAAGGAAAAATGAGTTTGAGGAATTTCAAAATAGTTTCTATATGCGAAAGTCTTGCGATTTTAGGAATGATATTTTTGATAATTTGCTTATATTCAAATATGAAATTATAAGGGGGAACTAAAAATACGAAATGATGAAATATCAATGTCCTTGTTGTGGATATTTTACCTACAATGTTCCGGCAAATGAAGATTGTGGGTATATTTGTCCTATTTGTTTTTGGGAGAATGACCCATTCATTGCTTCTGATAATGAACCAAGTGACTCTAGCGCCTTTGTTGATTGGAGGTGAACGAAAATGAAAAACGACACGATCTTTTTATATTTAATTGCGTCAGTCTCCTTTCTTTTTTGTAGCAACTGTGCTGGCAGACACAACAAGACCGTTGAATTCGGACTTGCGGCGCAGAATGGCGGTTTTGAAATAACGATTTCAGAGCCGCCGTTTTCCTTTTGAAAAATTGGATTTACGGTGGGGGGGCGTGGTGTGGTAAAGTCGCCCTTTTTTAAGGATACGGCGGTGTCCGAGGAGGTATCGCCGTGTCTATTTTGTTTTTTCATAGCGTCCATGATCTCCACCGGCTAAAAAAAGCATAGCCCCTCCGACGGAGCAGTCCGGCTTTGAATGTGAAATTGAACATCATGTAACAAGAACTTTATTTGCTTGCGTCCGTATAGCGCCATGCTGTGCGGGCGTTTTTATATGCCCCCGCTTCTGGTCACGGTGGCCAGAGGCTCCAAGGTGCCGCGGGCCGCCTGTTCTCCATTTCAATCCGCACTCACCAACCACCTTTTGAAATGGAGGACAATTATGACGACTATCAACCTGAAACGGTATTACCCCTATATGACCGAAAATGTGATGCTGGAAGTTTCGGACGAGATCGCCGCCGCCCTCTCGATGGGAGGCCGCCTGTGCGATAGCTACAAGCGGCAGAAGCGCAGAAATGGCGAGTGCTCGCTGGACACCGAGCCCGGCTTTGAGGCTGACGTGCTCCACCAGCCCATGACCCCGGACGAATACATGGAGGCGCATGAAACCACGCTGGCCCTCTATGACGCGCTGACCCAGCTCCCGCCCACGCAGGCCCGGCGTGTGTACCAGCACTATCTTCTCGGCATGAGCAAGGCCGAGATCGCGGCAGCCGAGGGCGTTGGCCGGAGCCGCATCTGCTGCTCCATTGAGCGCGGGCTGGCCACTATGAAAAATATTTTGAAAAAATCTCTGTAAGAGGGAGTACATTTGCCCCCGAAACCTCCTGATAGGTGAGAGGAGTTTTCTTCCTCGCCTTGAAAACTGAATAGACAGTATTCCCGATACGAAATCCGCGTGATAGCGACATAAGGTGCGCCGCCACGACAGCCAGTTCAGGAGGTGATGGACAAGCTGGCCGAGCGATCAACGCAGCCTTTGACCCGGTGCTGGCAAACCGGGCGCGAGGACAGCGCGGAGGATAATGAAACTTGCTCACGCCCTCCCACAGACTTGAGGGGGAGTTCCTGCGGTATGCGCCAGCCCTCCACGGGCAGCGGTGCTGTGGGGCTATGCAGCCGAAGCCATCGGCGGTCTGGAATACTCCCCGTGCCGGGGATGCGTGGCAAATACGGCACACAACAATCCTACAGGGCCGCCTGGCCGGGTCTTTCTGTCTTATGACAGCCCAAACCATTCCGGCGCGGCGGCTCCCTCTTTTGTGGATTGAAACGGAAAACAACTGTCCCGCTGCTTCTGGTCATCGTGGCCAGAGGTGGGGCAAGGTCAAAGGACGGCGCTTTTGTGCCGTCCTTTCACGTTTCCCCACGGACAACGGGAAACCATCAAATCTATTCACACCGCTGATTGTTATAGGAGGTTTTCAGATGACGGAGGCAAGAGTCGGCTATCACAAGGAAGTCAAAACCGCGTCTTTTCAGGGCAAATCCATCACCGTGGAAAACCTGACCCCGATGCTCTCTCCCAAAGCACGGGACAAGCGCAAGCATGAAATTGAAAGCTGTCTGTATGAGGTCTTTGTGAAGTATGCGCCGGGACGGGTGCAGATGCACTAATGCGGGACATCCTTGAGATGCGGGGCTGCCAGAGGTATAATATAGGTGTAAGGTTTGGTAGCTCCTACACGGAAAGGAGCACCAAATGATTATTCGTGAAGATGCCATTTATGGCAGACAGTCCGTTGACCGCAAGGACAGTATCAGTATTGAAAGCCAGATTGAGTTCTGCAAGTATGAATTGAGAGGAGGCAATTTCCGCAAGTACACCGACAAGGGCTATTCCGGCAAGAATACCGATCGGCCCAAGTTCCAAGAAATGATGGCCGATATTCGCCGGGGCCTGATCAAGCGCGTGGTGGTCTACAAGCTGGATCGTATCAGCCGTTCCATTCTGGACTTCGCAACCATGATGGAAATATTTCAGGAATACAATGTTGAGTTCGTTTCTTCCACGGAGAAGTTTGACACGTCCACCCCGATGGGCCGGGCCATGCTGAATATCTGCATCGTGTTCGCCCAGCTTGAACGTGAAACCATCCAGAAGCGCGTGACCGATGCCTACTATTCCCGCTGCCAGCACGGCTTTCACATGAGCGGTGCGGCCCCCTATGGCTTCCAACTGGAGCCGACCACCATTGAGGGCATCCGCACAAAAATGATGAAACCTGACCCGGAAACGGCAGATATTGCAAAGTTGATGTTTGAAATGTACTCCCAGCCCGGAACCTCTTTCGGGGACATCGCCCGCTACTTTGCCGACGAGGGCATCCTGATCTATGGCAAGGAAATGAAACGGGGCTTTATCTCCCAGCTTTTGAGAAACCCCATTTACGCACAGGCTGACCTCGATATGTACGAGTTCTTCAAAAGCCAGGGTACGGTGGTAGTCAATGAAGCCACAGATTTTGCCGGGACAAACGGCTGCTATCTCTATCAGGGCCGGGACGTACAGGAAAGAAAAAACAAGCACCTGAAAGATCAGATACTTGTTCTTGCTCCCAGCGAGGGGCTGGTATCGTCTGATACATGGCTGCGCTGCCGGAAGAAGCTCATGGCGAACAAGACGTTCCAAGGCGGGCGCAAGGCAAAGAACACATGGCTTGCCGGAAAGGTCAAGTGTGGCCGCTGCGGGTATGCGCTTATGAGCGTCGGCAATCCTACAGGCGTTCAGTATCTCCGCTGCTCCAAGCGGGCCGACAGTAAAAGCTGTGACGGCTGCGGGACGCTCCGTACACGGGAATTTGAAAGGTTCCTGTACGGCGAGATGGTCAAGAAGCTGTCCGAGTTCCAGACGCTGACGGCAAAGCGGGAAACGGTCAATCCAAAATTGACCGCGCTGAACATGGAGCTTGCCCGCGTGGAGGACGAGATTGAAAAGCTGCTGAATACTCTGACCGGGGCTAATGCGGTGCTGCTGTCCTATGCCAACAGCAAAATTGAGGAGTTGGACACACGCCGCCAAACCCTGACAAAAGAGATTGCGGCGCTGTCGGCGGAAGCCATGTCCCCGGAGCAGATCGAGCGGCTGTCGGTCTACCTCAACCAATGGGAAGAAATTGACTTTGAGGACAGGCGGCAGGTTGCCGATAGCCTGATCTCACAGATCCGCGCAACCGACGAACACGTTTCGATTGAGTGGAAAATTTGACTTTTACTTATCCATCGCACACAACAAAGGGCTGTGTGCCCTTGTCAAGCGATGTAATGATCATATAATTATACTAAGCATATAACATGATTACAGTGATTCCCCAAGATTGAGAATTTGCTATAGTCACTTGATAATCGTTCACTGTAATTTTTATGCTTGACACATCTGTAGTTGCAAGTTTACTGAGCACTGTAAAACCATTACCGGTAATATATAATAACGCAGCAGTAGTATCTGAAGCCCCAATCATTAAAAAAGATGGTGTTCTTAATGTCCATGTTTTTGTTTTATTTGGACCAAGATAAAATATTTTATCACTGATATCACTATACAATTCAGTCTGCTGTTTAGGACTGAGTGCATCCGACATTCTATAAATGGGTAACTTTAATAAAGCGACCGTCTTCGCCCGCTTTTAAAGTTACTATTTACCTTCTAAGCATACTTTTTATGGCTTGCTTTCACCTGCTCTTCTTTTATTGTGCAATAAATAAGCGTTGTATCCAACTTCTCGTGACCAAGGAACTCCTTCACTTGCTCAATTGGCATACCTCTAGCCAAAAGATCTGTAGCAATAGTTCTCCTAAATCGATGTGGATGTGTTTTTTTGACTTCCGCACGTTTACCAAGCTGACGAAGCATATATTGGATTCCTGGCACTGTCATCCGCTTATGTGGCTTATCCATAGTCACAAAAAGAGGATCACTTCCTTGCGCATTACGTTCTTTCAAATATCTCTTAAGATAAAATTTTGCAGTATCCGTTAAATACGTTCTCCTTTCTTTACTTCCTTTTCCGTACACAATCAACTCCTGTTTTCCCATTTCAATGTCCTTTACGTTCAACGCGGTCATTTCTGAAACACGAACTCCTGTGGAGTATAGAAATTCAATCATAGCGCGGTCACGGACTCTTAAACACGAATCCCTGAGTCGTTCCATCTCTTCGGTTGAAAACGGCTTTTTAATTTCTTTTTCAAGCTTCAAAGTTCCAACTTTTCGAACTGGATTGCTCCGTACCAATTCTTCCGTTACCAAAAAATCCCAAAAACTGGATAAATAGTGTAAGCGTGTCTGCATTGTTATTGCTTTGATTCCTCTTTTTTCTCGCATGTAACCGTAATACATCCGCAGATCCATTCCAGTTACAGAGTCAATGCTTTTTCCGAGAAATTTCAGCACATTCCGAACTTCCTTGATATAATGCTGCAGCGTCTTTCGTTTCCGGTTCATAGCAATCTTACTTGCTACAAACATCCGTATCTTTGCCTCATCCCCATCTACTCCAGTATCCATTAGCTCAGTCTTTTCTTCCTGGATCTCTTTCCCGTGGAAATTCAGATACAGGACATTTCCAAGATGTTCCAGTTGCTCTGAGCTTAGATATGGCGTCATCTCATTAATCACATTTTCCAGTATTTTTTCCAACATAAAATGCCCTCCTTCTGCTTAATTGTAGAAGAAAAGGGCATTGTGCGTCTATTGGACTAAATTGTATAGTGATATTACGATCTTAAAGGCGCAATCGTTGATCGTAACAACAAATGCCAGTGGAGATTTTGAACTGGATAAATCGACAAAAGACATTACCATTATTAGCGCAACACCGAAAGATTCATGGGTATCTTGCTCATTGTGCGTCATTGGCGATAAATGGGGAATACATTCGCAGCCAAATACCACATTTCGTCTCATTTATATTTATTACTGATTAAAACTTCCCATACCTAAAATGGGATTCACACCTTGAAATTCAATATTTCAGCTAACAAAATAATGATGATTGGTATAGTGAATGGATTGAACAGTCTCATAAATGATCATTTAAACACCAATAGCCACCCATTGGATGCCTTCACTTGGAGTTTCCATTTCTAAAACAATGGCTAAGTTCTCAATTTTAATTGCTTTTCCTTTTAATTTACAACCCGTCAAAGTAATGGAGTGCGCAGTCGTTATATGAATATAGCCAGTAGTCATTGTTGCAGGTATATTGCAAAAAACTTGCACCCATTGGGTATAAGATTTTTCAAAAGTTACAGATATAAAATTATCGTCTGCGGGATTATAATTGGACTCATGTCCATATTGTATGAGTAAACCTGTAGGTGAAGGTAAATCACTATACAATTTAGTGTAGTAATCCATCAACACTTTCCCCTGCGCCGCCGATAACGGTAAGCTTGGGTTATCTGTCACGCAGTTATTGACGATATGCCCGATCAAACATGCCCCTTTAAATGCAGCCTTGATATTACTCAGCAACATTCCAATTTTACTTTTAGATTTAAGTGCCTCTATTGCCGTAACAGCCTCCGGTACGGATGTATCTTCGGTGTAATCTTCAAAGGTAGGACTGTTCAGCTTTTCTAATTCCTGGTCTGCAATATCCCAGTTACCGTTCTGATCCTGGACATCGTAAAAATCACTTTCATCTGGTTTTTTGAAACCAAAATTATCTGTATTAACTGCCATTTGGTAAATCTCCTTTCGTTATCTGCGCATGTGTCAGCTGCCTCAGTTCTTCATACTGGTACGCATTCATTTCCATTGCTCTTGTCTTTAAATGTCCATTTCTAATCTTATAATGGTTATATTCCGCAAGCTGCTTGTGGGTAAACGTGCCAACAGAGCCATATGTATTAAATATGTACTCATATAGAACCTTCAAATGGGCCGGTATCATTTCTTCAATACTCTCTTTGATGTCAGAAATATTTCCAGGGATTCCAGATGTCCCAACAAACCGGACTGTCACTGTATATTCTGGAAAGTTTTCTTTCAATTCAACAGTCGCATTGGTATAGCTTTCTGCGATATGCTGTACCAGAGAAGCCGTTGTAGTGCCTGCACCTGCAACTCGGACCATGATCCTTTCTTTTCGGTATCTGTCTGATTTTCCCACATCTGGAAGCAGACCAAACATCCGCTCATATCGTGTAAGCATCTCATTCCCAGCCGTTTTTGACCAAAATACATCATTTACAGCTTTGCTCAGATTTTTTTTCAACTTATCGGTTTCATCCGATAAGATCCGCTGCAGTTCCTGCATGGTTTCATTATCATCGTAATAATCCGGCAGTACGCTACTCAGATCCAAGTGTACGCACCTCCTCCAGGTTCACAGCGCCTAACACTGGTATTTCTTTTGCTCCCACAGTTACATTCCCTGTTGTATCATTCAGGCGCAGATTGTCATAATCTTGCACACCTTCCGTGCTAAGCAGGATGCTTCCTACTTTTGCGTAGCTGACGCGGTAATCCTTAAAAATCAGGCTGTCCAAATATTCACTTAAATTGGTTTTAAAAGCAGTGATCACATCACTTAATGTTTTTGTTCCGTCTAAAAGTAAATTTGCATTCACTGCAACAACACATTTTCCTGGGCTGGATATGGTCACGGATGCGCCAATAGGTCTTACTGTCTCCATATATTCTGATACGGTCTGCTCCATGGAAGTATTAATCTTATGATCTGCATCCACGATCAATACAGTCACGGTTCCCGGGCCTGAATCCAATGGGAAAACTTTTGCATCGCCAACTCCTGGTACTTCAAGCGCCCACTGTCTGTAGTGGTACGCATTTCCAGATGTTGCCGGCTGCTGTACTTTTCCATAAAGTCTTTCTCTCAAAGCAGTATCTGTTTCCTCATCCGTCCCCGCCTGAATGATATCCGTCAGTTCCGCTGTCACTCCTGAAATAAGTGACAAAGGCTCTAAAGCACCTGAATACAGGTTTCCGATGCTTCCAGCTTCTTCACATTCTGCCTCATAGGTATTTTCTTCTAACTGGCTGATCACCTTATACACCACATTATTAATGGACCATCTTGTACCAATTGAGATTGCTCCTGATGTTGTGATCTTGCGTATGGCTGCGCTTGCAGCTTTTCTTGTAACTCCATATCCACTAACTACACGATCCAGGTATTCTCCTACTGCCGTATCTGGCAAGACCAGGTCAAGGAAGTGTTCCAGCTGAAAATACTGATCCGCCAGAAAGTAAGCCGCCGGCGCCAGAGCATCATAGATCACACTGCCCTCTCTTTTATCCACGTCACTGGTAACGCGGCTTAACATCTGCTGCAATATATTTTCATAAGTCATTTCTTCATACATCTGCTTCCACCACCTCTCTTGTCTTGCCAAAAATACTGATCACATCAAAGGAACACCTGCAGACAGTCCCGGAAAATTCAAACTTGAAATTCTCCACAGCTTTGATCCGGTCGTCCTTTTCCAGTGTCTCCTGGATCATGCGTTTCATTTCTGCACGTATATACTCCGGATCCTGTCCGATCAGGTCTTTCCAGTCCACTCCATAATCAAATGTGTAAATTGGATATTCAAATTGCTGCGTTGACAACCTCTTTCGTATTGCCTGGGATAATGCCGCAAGTTCATTCACATAGCCCCGGATCGTGGTCTCTGTGATGTTATATGACCTGTTTGAAAAAGTTTCTTTCGTTATCCTTGTATCTGTTCGCAATCTTAATTCTTCTGCCATTTTCAACCTCCGGATACCGTATAAGGCTTTCCTATTATTTCAAGGATATAAAACTCATCCCAGCCGGTTGGTGCAAATACACGGACCTTATCCCCAGGTTTTATCAGTGCTTTCATATTTCCTGAAAGTTGCGCAGAAGGGATCATAAACCGTTCATCTATCTGTATCCCGGTCCCATTGTAGGTACCGATCAAAATAGCCGGAAGTTTGACCGAATTTAAAAAGCCTTCAACGATCTGTTTTATCTTTTCATTGATCAATTTGCGATCACCTCCACTTCCATAGTATGTACCGGCAGATATTTATGGGTAACTGACTTGACGATCACTCTGCGGTTTAGTCCAATATCTTCCACGCTTCCAAAAATGCTGCATCCTGCTCTGACAGAATGATCTCCCAGGCAGGATAGCTTTATTGTTTCTGTTTCGTGATTGTACAGCTTTAAAAGCAATTTTGCTTTCTCCTGCAGCTTTGCTACATCCGCGCTTTTATCGGATTCATGTTTGTAATACAACAAGTTACCATATCGGTTTACAGACTCCTGATCGAATGCCTGCGTGGTCTGTGCCCTGCCGCTGTTCTCATCCATCCAGGAGATCTTTACGATATTATAAAACTCATCATCGATGCTCTTCTCCCAGCTGTAACCATAGGCCAATGAGTCCACACCAAGGACCAACGGCAGCTGCAGATCTGCAAGACTGTCAAGCTGTACTTTCCCATACACATCTGCCAGTCGATACCATTCACCTTCCGGCTTTGCTTCTGTTTTGGTATTGACCAGGGTATCTCCTATCAGGCCATAGATCACATCCAGCCAGGTATCCTGGTATTTCACTTTATCGCTTGGCACCTTATATGACACTGCTGGCATAGTTCCTGGGACCAGGTTCAGATATTTGCACATGCTCTGGGTGACCGTGCTGATATCATCCTGTCCGCCTTTTAAAGGAATGATGTCCTTCGCTTTTCCGTATCTCAACTGATCATAGGCTTTTACCTTAACTTTCCGGTCTTCACTCATACTGACCTTAAACACCGTTCCGAAAAAAATGCCGTCTGTATCGCTCGTATTGGTAAGACGTACCACATCACCGTTCTGGATCATCAGCTCTCCGTCATACAGATAAGAAAATTCCAAGGCAGAAGCGCCGTTATTTAGTTCATCCTTCCAGCTGATGTCCTGGCACATATCCGAGATTTCCCATATATTCTTATTATTTTCAACACATAACTGCATGACATCATCCCCTTATTCTGGTATGCTCAGGACCTGGCCTGGATAGATCAGATTTGGATTTTTAATCTTATCGGAATTTGCGCTTGCAATCTTGGTATAAACAGCGCCATTTCCATAAAACTGCTTTGCGATCTTCCATAAAGAATCACCCGATTTCACTGTGTAAGTCTTTCCCTGAGTCACTGACGGGTTAGAAGGCTGCGACTCCTGGGGTGTCTGCTCCTTCATCACAGTATCTGTCGGTGTCTGTACAGCCATATACTTTTTACCAGGTGCCTTATATTGCATAAAAGAAAGAGAAAGGTATTTATCGCCTTCCTCTCCCCCTTTTTCAACGATACTGCAGGATTCCACCAGGACCTTAACAGACTCATCATCTGTCTCTCCATTGGAATAGATCAGGCGAATAGGACTTTTATCTTTCTGTGCGTCTGTCAGCATCTGGATGTAGCCGTCTGGATCTGCAAAACTGCCAGGTTCCATATAATGTACCTCTGTATGCGGCAGTTCGCATTCAAAGCTGTACTCCCACAGATCTGCATATGTAGGAATACTGACGGCTCCGGAACCAAGGACCTGATACTTTTCAATATTCAGTTTTTGAGTCTTTTTTATCTCTTCCGGATTGACCGGAAGTTTATACCGTTCTCCGTCATATTTAAAATAAACGCCATAGCTCATCAGTATAATCCCTCCGGTGCCGCATCGATCTCATCCTGTAAAATATCTGCTACTACTGGACCGATCTTTTCATAATCCATTTCCTGTCTAATATCCCCGGTAAAGGTAACCTGGATATTAGGCGCCAGTGTATTCTGAGAAATGCGTGCAACATAATCCCTCTCAGCCAGTTTTCTCAACCAGTCCACATTCTCTGACTCTATCTTTACCGCACCGTCTTTACCTTTTCCTTTTATGGTTGCAGGGCTTCCGTCTGTTGCAAAATTACCGAAATCAATATTTGTTCCTTCCATGCTTGGAATTGCACCGGTAAACAAATGAGATACCTTGTCTGCCAGACCTGATCCGGCAGTATATCCTTTGGCTGCCATTTCTCCATAGTCCAGCTTTTGAGGCTCTTTGATATATTCCGTCCAGCCGCTCTCATCCTTGATACTGCTGATCTTAGCTTCAAGTCCCGCCTGCAGATTTCCAAGCCCTGAAGTAAAATCCACCTGTACTCCAGGGATCTTATTTATGATACCTTCAATGGACTTTGCCATCTCAACTACACGGTTCACACAATACTGGGCCATCTGCAAAAATAAGATTTTTATAGCTGCCGTAGGACTATGGAATACATTTCCTATGAAATTTGCCAGCATGGTAAAACCGCTCTGCATTGGAAATACGAAATTGTTGTAGATAAAAGCCCAGGCAGTAAAAAAGGCAGCTCCGATCAGTCCCGTAGCACTGATGCTGGTCCCGGCAAAATGATTTACAGCCGCAACTCCAGCATAAAAAGCTGCAATCAAAACAAACACCATGCCTACTACCCACATGACCGGACATGCATACAATGCAGAATTTAAACCTAACTGTGCCGTTGTTTCCGCCCAGGTAGCGTCTGTAGTTGCCCACATGGATAAGGCTAAAAGCCCTACATAAACAGCCTGTGCACCCGTTCTGGCATTGCTGATCAGCGTCAATGTATTGGATACCAGCTGCGCTCCTGCATACACGCTCAAAGCTGCAGCCGCACTATAAATAAATGGCGATACATACGGCCAGGCAGCTGTGCAAAAATCTATAAACTGTTCTGTGGCAGATCCAGCCATATAAATCCCGCCTATCAAGTTGTTGAGAGCCGTCTGCACACCTTCTGAGTTTAATAATCCATTGACTTTATCAAATACTCCACCAAAGGCCTGCAAGCCTGCATTCTTGATCTGCTCCCATGTATCAGCAAATGTCGGAGGCATTTTTGCAAATTTATCATTGATCTCATCTGCAGCATTAAACATGGCTCCCTTGATGATATCTGCAGTGATAACACCTTTAGAAGAAAGATCTTTCAGTTCAGATTTAGATTTTCCCATGTATTTTGCAATGGCATCTGCTACCATAGGTGCATTTTCCATTACGGAACGGAATTCATCACCCTGCAGCTTTCCTGATGTCATGGCCTGGGTCAGCTGAAGGAATGCAGAGTTTTGTTCTGCCTTTCCGGCTCCTGATACTTTCAGAGACTTAGTAAGCAGTTCTGAGAAGCCAACCGCTTCAAGGTTGCTTCCAAACGTATCTCCTGCCAGCATTTTCAACTTTGCAGAAGCATTTGCCATTTCTATATAACTGCCTCTGGAACGGTTTGCAGCTGCAAAAATATCCCTCTGAAGTTGTTTCTGCTCTTCCATGCTGTCCGTGATCATGGATAACCGGGCCGATGTATTAGTATAGGTATCCGTCAGATCCATACCCTTCTTAGCAGCCGCCAGACTGGCAACTGTACCAATGAGACGGGACAGACCTGCGCTGGCTACATCAGCAGAAGAAGCCGTCCTTTTTAAAGCGTCATTGTACTTGTCTGTTTCCTTACTGGCTTTAAAAATGGAAGCAGCCGCTTTATCTGTATTGTCCAGTATCTTTTTTATACTGGAGCTGTATCCGTCCATTAACCGGAACATTGCACTTAATGTAGGCATTTGATCTCACCTCCCTGCCTATGATCTGATCTTTGCAGCCTCACGCTTTTCCTCTTCCGCTCTCAGGTCGATGCTTGCGTAAATAAAGGCTCTCTCCCTCTGGCTCATATTGTTTAAATCAGAGGGAAGTATTCTTAATCTCTGCAGGGCGAAGTGGGCATAATTCAGCTCCGGATCGCCCTGCACGATCAGTTTTTTGCCTCTTCGATCTCGTCATTGATATCCTCATCCAAGCCAGACAATTTCTGGACCTCCTGCGTAAGAAGGGCAAATTCTCCAATATACAGCAGCTTTGCAAGTGTTTTATCCTCTCCCAGAACACCTACGGATTTCTGAAGCTCTGCACTTGCCAGATCCGGTTCAACAACTGCCGCTGCCGTCATGGCCCGGGAATAGGCGATACGGTCAAACACCTCATTTCCTTTCTTGTCCTTCTTCGTATGCTTTTTGATCAGTTCTTCGTTTTCTTCCTGAGTAAGCGGACGGATCACAAAAGGCATTACTTTTCCGTTTTCTACAAAACGCTGGGATACGACCACCTCTTTGTTTTCTGACTGAATGGGATGTAAAAACGCATTTAATGATGACATATTGATCTTCCTTTCTTCAAAATTAGTAATTAAAAAGAAGAGACCTTTTAATCAGCCTCTTCCTATCTCATATTTTCGGGTAAAGTGTAGCTTTCCAGATCATCCAGATCGTCAAATGTAAAATCTGTATCTGTAGTATTCAAATCTTCGCTTCCGTCTTCCAGATATGCTACAGGGACTTTTGCCAGAATGCAGTTTCTCATAGCCACCGTTCTCCTTCCGATCGTAGATGCCGGATCCGAGTTGGTTGTCTGGATACTGATATTAGGGACAGAGCCCTCTTTAATGTACTGCTGGTATGCCGCCAGAGCTGCCGGGCTTACATTATAGATTGTAAGACTGCCTTTTCCCTCTGCTGCTGTTACCTTATGCTGTTTCATCCGGTGCCCCAGAAGCTTTCTAGCGATCACAGTAAACTCAACTGTCGCATCGATCTTTGATAATTCAAAAAAGTACCGGTTCTGCCCGTCCACTGTAATATAAGCAGTTCCCTCACTTCCTGTCACCAGGTCCTTGATCTTTGTGTAATTATTTCCTGCCATTTATGTCACCTCCTAAGCCAGGTTCACAGTTACATAGATCTTTTCTATGCTATCCACAGGCTGGATATTTGCATCCACAACAACTGCATCTGACTCTGTTCCCGCAGTGATCGTCACATCATCTGTCTCAAAGTTCTGGATCGCTCCCATGTTCTGCAGGGTGTTAAAATAATCTACCAACGCTGCTTTTAACAGAGAACGTCCTTCTGCGTTGTTGTTGACCTTGCCTACATAATTGCTCTCAAAAATGGTCGTAATATCATTTGCGATATTATCCAAGGTTCGGATCACCCGGTTTTTCGTAAATACTTTGCCTTTTTTCACGGTCACGCTTGTATGACTGTTAATGTCATAAACTACAGTAACATTCTGAGATCGATCCACCTTGAAAATAAACTTGCCTGCCTTTACAGCTGCTTCCATTTCTGTTTTGGTCATGCGGGGATCTACATCAATAGCGCCTGTATAAACCATACCGGTATTGGATGTTGTAATGCTGGCCCCGGCAGTAGCGCCTGCTACCCAGGCAGTGACCTGTGCTGCAGTCAGGCTGGAATTATCGCTTAAAACAATTCCCTGCACTACGTTGATGATGCCTTCGCTGTCTCCCACATGATTTGCAAGCACCGCCTGGCATTTTACGCTCTCTTCATCCCGCATTTCCTGGATCCAGGTTGCAATCGCTGTTTTATTTGCCGTAGTAGTAGCCGGTGTTGCTCCGTCATATGGATAACAGATCGTATTAAATGTAACTGTTTTAAGTGTCTTTAAAGCCTCCGTGATATCGTCTGTATCATGAGAATTTGGAAGCTTATAGATCAGCACTGTCTTTGCCTTCTTTAACGCTTCTGCTGCCAGCAGTTTGTCTTCTGCTTTCACATTCTCCGGCCATGCAGCTTCCGTTGCTGTAATGGTATAGATCTCTTTATCTGTTCCTACACTCATTTCCTGTAAAATCACAACCGTTCCCCGGTCTCCCGGAGTGATCGAAAGCGGTTCATTGGTCTGAATATTCACATAGGCCCCTGGAAGGGTCTTATTCTGTGCTTCCCATGTTCCTGCCATTTTCATTCCTCCTGTTCTTTTAGTCTTGTATCTAACATCATATCCTGCATCTGGCTTTCTTCTGTTTCCAGATATTCCCGGTAATCTACATCAAATAGAAAATGGAGCACCTGATCCGTCACTTTTAATTTCCTGTTTCGGATCTTGAAGTCTTCAACAGAAAAGCTTCTTTCAAGCTCCTGACCTACCGTAAGGTACTCCACGTTTTGGTGGTCTGCATCTTCTGGAAAATAAAGGACATCCATATGGACTGTATGGTTCAGGCAGTGGTTAATGCCTGGGGCCAGATCTCTGTCATAAGATGTGACCATAAAAGAAGGGGTCCTGAAATTTTCCGGAACATCTTCCCGGTAGATTTCACAGTCTTTTACCTTTTTCAGGCCTGCCGCTATATTTTCATATAACCTACTGATCATATTTTTCCTGTATCTCCTTTATCTTCTTTTCAAAAAGGACTTTTAAACGCTTCCAGACATATTCTTCTGTCCGTTCCAATACATAAGCGCCTTTTACAAAGCCCTTCGTTGGACCGCCTCTTTTAGTCACGATCCGGTGTCCGTCATTCCAAAAGCTGGCATACTCAGCACGGTTGACCAGTTCCACCTCTATTCCTGTCCCAGTTCGTTTTGCCGGAAGTTTGCTCCAGCTTTTTCTTAAGAAACCGCCAACACCAGGATCGCTGACTGTAAAACTGACTTTCGTCCCTGCTTTGGGACCATTTCTGACTACAAAGGTAATCGGATTTGGATGCTTGCCAACAGGAGTATGCCTTTTTGCATAAGCAGTACCCTATTGACAGCCTGGTTCAATATCTGCTTGTCCAACTTGCCTACGTCAGAAAGCATTGCTTTCAATTCTTTTCTGAACTGTTCCACTGCCGCTTTATTTACCTGGTAATTACTGCTCATGCATTATCATCTCTCTTTATCTCACACTGCCACTGGAAAGAATACGGATGACACTCTCCCAGACGGACCTGTACCTTCTTTCCAGTCCTGAGTGTTATCTCCAGACAGTCACCTTCCTGCACATTCTCTTCCAGACCACAAAATAAAGTATGACTATTGATAATAGAAGGATTAGGAACCCCTGTCTGTACCTGTCCGGAAGAACTGTATCTGCAGGGTCTTGAA
>OHAC01001944.1_pt1 | contig 17655 bp, 7 predicted proteins | sample 1577051 | NCBI WGS metagenome assembly OHAC01 (sample SAMEA3541499, study PRJEB24748) | human gut metagenome | biome: human gut; feature: human-associated habitat; material: faeces | place: China | collected 2012 | reverse complement strand
CTGATTATTTAATGCGAAAAGGAAGCGAGGTTGTCAATATGTTATTAGACGAATATGACTATGAGACAGATATCGAAGTGCAGAGAGAAGAGGCAAGAGAGCAGGGGAGAGAAGAAGGTAGAAAGCAAGGACGAGAAGAAGGTAGAAAGCAAGGACGAGAAGAAGGTAGAAAAGCAGAAAGAAGCACTCTTATTCAGAAAAAACTTGAAAAAGGAAAAACGATTTCTCAAATCGCAGATGAGCTTGAAGATACGGAAGAAAATATTGCTTGTCTGATTGAACAGTTCCATCTTCGTATAAATTGATCATAGGTAAATCTATAGAACAGGGGAGAAAATGCATTTTCTCCCCTGTTTGATAATTTTATAAAAACGCAATCCAAGAATGCGTTGAAAAAGGATTTTTTGCAACTGAAAGAAAATCGACAGAAGCTTTATATATGTTGAAAATTGACGAAAATAGTGGATATAAGGGGGTGAGAAAAGTAAAAAAGTGCAAATGGGTAATGATTTATATAAATACATTTATTGAAAATTATTATATAATAAAGTACTTAGTGGTAAATGCAAACATTTTGTACAATTTACCCGTAGAAAAGGAGGAGAAGGAAAAAGATGAAATGGACTAAGAAAATGAAAGGAGCAGGAAAGAAAGCTGCTGTAACTGTTACGGCGCTTGGCATGGTGCTTACAGCATTTCCGCCGATACCGGCGAAAGCTGCGGAAGAGTTTGCCGGGCAGTTGACAAGCGTCGAGTCAGTGGAAAAAGGCAGCAAGGACAATATCGTTGTTGTGAAATTCAATGGTGGCGTTACAGCGCAGCTTACGTTTCTTGAGGATGGGATCTTCAGATATAACGTAGATCCGAGTGGCGAGTTCTCGAAATATGCGACTCCCAAATCGCAAGCTCATGTCGGAAGGATTCAGCAGTATTCAGACGACTCTTCTAACTATTCACATCCAAAGGCTGATATTTCGGATAAAGATGGAAAAATTACGATTAAAAGTGGATCGGTTTCTGTCGAATTCGATAAAGCTACGGCGAAGATGAAAGTTTTAAGTGGCGATAAGGTCGTGATGGAAGAAAAAGAAGCATTGTCCATCTCGAATTCGGCAACAGTGCAGACTCTTAAGAAGAACAATGGAGAGAACTTCTATGGCGGAGGTACGCAGAATGGAAGATTCGTACATACAGGCGAGACGATAAATATTGCTAATGAAAGTAACTGGACAGATGGCGGAGTTGCATCTCCAAATCCATTTTACTACACGACAAGTGGATATGGTGTTTTGAGAAACACATTTGCAGACGGTAAATATGACTTTGGAAAGAGTGAAGGAGATACTGTAACAGCGACTCATAAAGAAAAAGAGTTTGACGCTTATTATTTTGTTTCTGATGGAAAAGACAGCAGTGAAAAAACACAGGAACTTTTGAGTGAGTATTATCATGTAACAGGTAATCCGGTTCTCCTTCCCGAATATGCGTTTTATGAAGGTCACTTGAACGCATACAACCGTGATTCATGGTCAGATACAGAAGGTGGGAAGGGTTGGACAATCAAAGGAAATGAACCTTACACAAGTGCAGGAACGACAAAGTATGAGAGCGGAATGTCTACGGGATATAAACCGAAAGATGGAATGAACATTGAGTCTTTGAACGGCACGAAACCAACAGTAGGCATCGAAAACTATCCAAAAGTAGAAGCTCCTTATAAGTATTCGGCAAGACAGGTGATTGACGATTATTTTACATATGATATGCCAATTGGATATTTTCTCCCAAATGACGGATATGGTGCGGGATACGGTCAGAACGGATATGGCAAGACAGGCGGCGTTGATAATGAAGGAAAAAGCTCTCAGGAACGATTGGCGGCAGTAGCGGCAAACGTACAGAATCTTGCAGACTTTACAAAATATGCAAATGAAAAAGGGGTAGCAACAGGACTTTGGACACAGAGTTATCTGACACCGGATTCTAATCCGAAGACAGAATGGCAGCTTCTTCGTGATTTTAAAAACGAAGTTAAAGTCGGTGGTGTTTCTACATTGAAGACAGATGTTGCATGGGTTGGACATGGATATTCCATGCAGCTTGACGGTGTGAAGACAGCTTACGATATTGCTACAACAGAAGGTAAGGTACGTCCGAACATTATCTCTCTTGACGGATGGGCAGGATCGCAGCGTTACTGTGGTATTTGGACAGGAGACCAGTACGGCGGTGAATGGGAATACATCCGTTTTCACATTCCTACATATATCGGAACTTCTCTTAGCGGTAACCCAAACATAGGAAGTGATATGGATGGTATCTTCGGTGGAAATCAGTTGATTGCTACAAGAGATTATCAGTGGAAATCATTTACACCACTTATGCTTAACATGGACGGTTGGGGAACTTATGCGAAGATGCCATATACGTTTGGAGATCCATATACAGGAATCAACCGTATGTATTTGAAAACAAAAGCACAGCTTCTTCCGTATATTTATACTGGGGCAGCTTCGGCGGCAAACATTGATACAGGCAATGGAGATACAGGACTGCCGCTTATAAGAGCAATGTTCCTTGAATATCCGGACGACAGTTATGCAAGCAGTAAAGAAATGCAGTATCAGTACATGCTTGGATCGAATCTTCTTGTAGCTCCGATTTATAAGAGCACTGCTGCAGATGATAAGGGGAATGATGTAAGAAATAATATTTATCTTCCGGATTCAAAAGAAGTGTGGATTGACTATTTCACAGGTCAGCAGTATCAGGGAGGACAGGTTCTCAACAACTTTGCAGCTCCACTTTGGAAACTTCCTGTATTTGTGAAAAACGGTGCTATTATTCCAATGTGGGAAGAAAATAATACACCGGAGCAGATTAAGAAAGAAAACCGTATCGTCGAATTTTGGCCGGATGGAAAAACATCTTACACGATGTTTGAAGATGACGGAAAATTTGTGGAAAATGATCTGAAAGAAGATGGCGATTATGGAAAAATTACGAAAACTTCTTACGGCGCTCATGTATCTACCAAGTATACATCTGAGGTAAAAGATGGAACAGCAACGCTTACTGCTGAAAAATCAACAGGAAACTACACTGGATACAAGAAAGACAAAAATACAACATTTGTTGTAAATGTATCCAAAGAACCTACAAAAGTTACAGCGAAAAACGGAAGTGATTCATTGACTCTCGATAAAGTGCAGAGCAAAGCAGACTTTGATAAAAAATCGGCTGAAGCAGGTAAAGCAGTCTACTTCTATGATGAATCTCCAGCAATCGAGACATATGCATCGGAAAAAGAAACAGAGATTGCGAACCTTGTAAAAGATGTGAAGAGAACACCGAAACTGTATGTGAAATTTGCACAGGCAGATGCGAAGAGTGTTGCTCAGACATTAGTACTTGAAGGATTTGAAAATGACGGAAAACTTCCGCAGGATAAACTGAATAAGAACCTTACAGTTCCTACTCTGACAGAAAATGAGGAAGCAAAGACACCGACAAGCATCACTCTTGCATGGAATAAAGTAGCTGATGCGACAACTTACGAGCTTCTTGTTGACGGAGTTGTATTCTCTGTAGGAGATGTGGAGACATATACACATACAGATCTCGGATATCACTCAGAGCATAAGTATAAAGTTCGTTCTAGAAATGCAGAAGGATATTCTGAATGGAGCGAAGAGAAGACGTTCCAGTCAGCAGAAGATCCGTGGAAAGATACACCGGCTCCGCAGACAATCACATGGACAGGCGGTCTGTACGGAAATCACAGTGCTGATTTGGCATTTGACAGAACGTTCCAGAAATCTGATGGTGGTTTCCATTCAGATGGAAATGCAATCGGACAGACTCTTACTGTAGATTACGGAAAAGCATATGAAATTGATAAGATTGAGTATTATCCGCGTGATGATGCAGGCAATGGAACTGTTGAGGAAATGAAATTAGAGACAAGTCTCGATGGTGTACATTGGTCAGAGGCAAAAACATACAAATGGGCAGTAAATAAAGATATGAAGTTGATGGATAAGCTGGATTGCGGAGCGCGCTATATCCGGTTTACACCACTTAAAGCGCTCGGTAATTTCTTCTCGGCAAGTGAGATTAAAGTATATAAGAAAGAAAACACAGGGGCGTTTGCTGTCGGAAGTACCAATAAGGCTGAGGCGGTTACGGATGCTGATTATACAAATATGAAAAATTATCTTGGTGTATGTGAAAAAGATAAGTTGTTTGCAGATCAGATCAAGAGCCGTTACGGCGATATTAACATGAACAATATCTATGATGTTTATGATTACGCATTCACAATGTTCCAGTTAGATGGCGGAACGAAGAAGACGGATAGTGTTTCGGGAGAAGCTATGCTTCTTGCAAGCAGCGACAGCGTGAAGAAAGGCGAGACGTTTACAATCGACGTTTACGCGCAGAATGTAGCAGGACTTAATGCATTCGGACAGGTAATTAATTATGATAATAGCAAAGTGCAATATGTTTCTTGTGAAGTATCACCTCTTCTTGCTCAGATGGAAAATCTGACGGCTAATAAAGAGTATGATGACAGAGCATATGTAAACCTTGCATTTGCAAACCGTGGAGACAAAGAACTTTATGCCGGAAGTGACGTGCTTGCTACAATTACAATGAAGGCAAAAGAAAACATCTCTACAACAGATGCGAAAGTGATCGACCTTTCTAAAGTAACATTGATCGGACCGAACTACAGTACGATCGAATCAAAGGTTGATACGAATATTGAAATCCCGGACGTGCCGGCAACAGAGAAGAAGTTTGGACAGTCAGACTTTGATATCACAATGACAAATGAAAAACTTCCGACAGATGATCCGGAAAATCCGAACGTAAATAAACTGATCCAGCAGGCAAATTACAATGGATTGTTTGATGGGAAATTTACTCGTGATTTTGAGTTTAAATGGGACATTCCGGCTAACCAAGTAGATGGAAAACTTCCGGATTACATTATCCTTCCTACAACAATGCACCTTGCATTAAAGAATCCGGAGGCGTTGAACAAAGTAGTCGTATCCAACGCAAATGAAGGAAACGGTTATTTGCACAAAGTATCTGCAAAACTGATCTATACAGATGATACATCATCAGACGAGATCAAGTTTGAAACAAAACAGGAGAAATATACATTTGAATTTGCAGGAGACAAGGCGGTAAAAGAAGTTCAGATTACATTCTTAGATGCAAAATCAACAAGTGATGTGAAGAACATGCTCACACTTGCAGAACTTGAACTGTCAAATCTGTCTAACACACCGGTTACAGGAATCACAGCAGATCCGAACAATGCAAAAGAGATGTATGTCGGAACACTGGCAGACATTAATGCAACAGTTCAGCCGGACAATGCAACAAACAAATTCTTCACAGTAGAAAGTTCCAATCAAGATGTTGTGAAGATCCTTACACTGGCAGATGAGAACGGCCATCCGACCTACAAAGCAAGAGCAATGAAGGAAGGAAAGAGCACGATTACACTGACAGCGGCAGGCAATAAAGATGCGAAAGCAACTTATGAAATTACAGTAAAAGCAGGCGTTGATATCTCAGGCTTAAACGAAGCGCTTGCGAAAGCTCGTACATATCAGGCATCTGCTTACACAGAAGAAAGTTATGGACAGCTTACAGCAGCAGTAAATGCAGCTACAGAATTGCTGAAGGGCGAATATACTAAGAATCAGGTACTTGAAGCACAGATGGCAATTTACGCGGCAATCGACGGACTTACATTCCGTCCACTTGATGAGACAAAACTGCTTGATGCAAAAGCAGAAGGATTCACAGTGACGGCAACAAGTGAATGTGATCCTGATAAACTTGAGGATGGACTTGCAACAAACGTACTTGACGGAAAAGAAGATAATTACTGGCATACAGAGTACAACAAAGATGTATTGCCGCAGAGCCTCAATTTTGATCTCGGCGGACTTTACAACTTGACAGACATTACATTCCTTGCACGTCAGGGAGTAACAAACGGCGATATTCTGAAAGCACAGATCTTTGTAGGAAGCGACAAAGAAGATATGAAATCCGTCGGAACATATGAGTTCGATGAAGAAGGCAATGTTCTTGTAAACAGAGATCAGTATCAGCAGATTGCTTTTGATGCGAAAGATGTAAGATATGTAGAGTTCAAAGTTCTTGAAGCAGGAGCACAGGATAAATTCGCAAGTATGGCAGAGATCCGTTTCTATGGAGAGAAAACGACAGCAGCTCTGAAAGCTCTCTATGACAGCTATGTGGCAGAAAACTTGAATAAAGCAGACTACACAGCAGAATCATGGGCAGTATACGAAGCGAAGATGAATGAAGCGAAAGCTCTCATCGAAGCAAAAGATACAACAAACGCAGCAGCAGGAGAAGCTTTGACAGCATTGCAGACAGCACATGACAGACTTGTGAAACTTAATCCAGATCCGCAGCCGGGCGATGTAGATAAGAGTGGACTGACGACTCTTTATAATCAGTACAAAGACACCAAAGCAGACGGATATACAGCAGAAAGCTGGACAGCATTCAATGAAGCTCTTATGAAAGCACAGAGTGTTCTTGCAAATCCGAATGCAACACAGGATGAAGTAAATGCAGCAAAAGAAGCATTGCAGACAGCTTATGACGGTCTTGTAAAAGACACAACTCCTGATCCGAACCCGAACCCGAATCCGGATGGAAACGGCGGTAGTGGCGGAAACAGCGGAAGCAATGGAAACAGTGGAAACAGTGGAAATAGCGGAAGCAATGGAAGCAACGGAAACGGCGGCAATGCAGCTGTTGTTACAGGTGACAGCGCAAACATCGCAGGATATTTGATGGCGCTTGTGGCAGCGGGCGGAATCGCTGTAGTAACATTCTTTAGAAGAAAAAGAGTGAAATAAAAATATCTGATTCGTAAGATGAAGATTATATGAAACAAAAAAGGCGGTGCGCGTAAGGCACCGTCTTTTTTGTGCGACGAGTTAAAATTCGGGATTGCAGGAGAAGAGATCTTTCCAAACAGGAAGATCGGATTTATGAGAGATGGAGTTTCAAATCTGAAATTCCATCTCTTTTCCGGTTTTGGGATGACGAAATGTTAGCTTGTAAGCGCAGAGATGAAGTTGTCCTGCCTGAAATCGTTTTGTCGAAGATTGTACGGAATTCATATGATCGGTGATTTTTTTGCCATATTTCCGATCGCCTATAAGGGGGTGTCCGAAATGTGCCATTTGCACACGAATCTGATGATGTCTGCCTGTGTCAAGATGGATTTCTACTAAGGCAGAAGATTCATTTTGCAATGGCGGCTGCCTGTGGTTTCGGGACGTGTGTTTTGGCGTGTCAGTCGATTTGGAATCGGTAAATTTTTCGTTTCCGGGCGCGCCGTATGTTTCTATTGTTCTGTAGTGAAGTCTGGCAAGTTTTGCTCCCGGAGTCGTTTTCGTACAGACTGCGGAACTGTTTGTACGGGCATCTTTGACGAGATAGTTTTCAAGAGAGCCTTCCTGCGGTTCGGGAATGCCTGATATTACTGCAAGATAATATTTCCCAAATTCTTGGGAAGTGAGCTGGCGGTTTAGTTCCTTTGCGGCGGCAGGTGTTTTTGCAAAGACGAGAATCCCTTCTACAGGCTGGTCGAGGCGATGAATGATCGCAAGATACGGTTCGCCTGATTTTGCCCGGTGAAATTTACGTGAAGAAAAAAGATGGTTTTTGAGCAGGCTTTCCATGTCGGAAGTTCCGATATGACTGCTCTGAGTCGGCGTTCCTGCGGGTTTATGGCAGACGATGATCTGCTCGTCTTCGTATATAATAAGCGGGGATGCATTTTTTATCATTTGTCTTATTTTCGCTCCTTCGTATTATTGACTTTTCAATGTGTTACGGCTAAACTGATTATCATATAAAAGAATTTTCAGGTCAACCCTTTAAGGAGGAAATTCATGATAAATAATGAGTGGGAAAGATCGTTGGATGAATTGAATCGGACGATTCAGGACGCTATCGATCATCAAAATTACGGACGGTTAAATCAGAATGTGACGGATACGATCGGACGTGCGATGGAAGGACTCTCCAGAGGACTAAGAAACGGAATCCGTTACGGAAGCGATGCGATGAATGCCGCTGCGGATAATTTTGCACAGAGGCAGAGACAAGCGGGAAACACACCGCCGTTTCATAATCAGGGAACAGGATCAGCAGGTGGTTTCACGCAGAATCAGAGGACAGGCTCAGCGGGCGGATTCACGCAGAATCAGAGGACAGGCGCAACTGGCGGTTTTACGCAGAATCAGAGGACAGGCGCAACTGGCGGATTCACGCAGAATCAGAGGACAGGCTCAGCAGGCGGATTTACACAGAATCAGAGGACAGGCGCAGCGGGCGGACTTACACATAATCAGGGAGCGGGCTCAGCAGGCGGCTTCGCGCAGGATCAAAGAACGGGAACAGCGGGGAATTCCGTGCACAGAGGCGGAATCCTTTATCTGAAGGGAACGGCAATAAAGGTCGGCGGTATCTTCCTCGCGATTACGGGATACCTTGGGATGATCGTTACTCTGATCATCGGTCTGATGCTTCTGTTGGGAAGTTCGGTAACAGGCTGGCAGATGGAGATAAATGTCATGGCGGCTTTGATGGGCGGTTTTTCTGTTGCGTTTGCAGTGATGGGAATTATCGGAACATCGAATGCGTGTACGGTGAGCCGTTTTGGAAAATATGTGAAAATGATCGGAAACAGGGAATATTGTGACGTAAAAGAATTTGCACAGCAGAGCGGACGTTCTGTGAAAGCAGTTGTGAAAGATTTGAAAAAGATGATTAAAAAAGGCTGGTTTCGGCAAGGTCATCTTGATGAGCAGGAAACATGTCTTATGACGAGCAACGAAGCTTATCGCCAATACACGGCGCTTATGGAAAGAACGCGTCGGGAAAAACAGGAAAAAGAAGAGCGGGCAGCGAAGGAACAGGAAGAGTTTTCCAGACTTTCTCCGGAAGTCCAGAAGATCATCGAAGCAGGCGACGAATATGTGAGGGCGATCAAAGCGGCGAATGACGCAATACCCGGAGAAGAAATTTCGGAGAAAATCGCCCGTATGGAAATGCTTGTAGACAGGATATTTGACCGGGTCGAGCAGAAACCCGATACGGTCAGTGATATCCGAAAATTAATGGATTATTATCTTCCGATGACGATGAAACTGCTGCAGGCGTATGAAGATTTGGATGCACAGCCTGTACAGGGAGAAAATATTATTTCTTCCAAAATAGAGATCGAAAAGACGATTGACACTCTTAATGTGGCGTTTGAAAAGTTGTTGGACGATCTTTTTCAGGATACGGCGTGGGACGTGTCGTCGGATATATCGGTTCTGAATACGATGCTGGCACAGGAAGGACTTACGGAAGACGAGATCAGAAAGTAAAAGCGCGCAGCGAGTGGAGAAGATAAGATAGAAAAGATGTTCGCAGCGAGTAAAGAAGATAAAATAGAAGCTCGGGGAATGATGAGTGAAGATAAGTAAGATAGGGCTGAAGAAAGAAATGGAAAAGGAGATTAAAGAAATGGGAACAGAATTTAAGGACTTAGACACCACTCCGACATTGACGTTAGATCCGTTTCAGGCGGCGGATAAAAAGGAAACTCCGGCCGTGCAGCAGGTAGAAGAACCGGTGCTGGACGACAGCGTTTTGACAGAAGAAGAGCGTCAGACGGTCGAGGCATTTGCAAAGCAGATCGACTTGACGAATTCATCGCTGATCCTTCAGTACGGAGCGGGAACGCAGAAGAAGATGGCGGATTTCTCCGAATCGGCGTTGGATAATGTGAAATCTCAAGATCTCGGCGAGGTGGGGGCTCTCCTTACCGGCGTTGTGACGCAGTTGAAAAGTTTTGATGAAGATGAAGAAGAAAAAGGCTTTTTCGGCATTTTTAAGAAAGCGTCGAACAAAATTGATTCTATGAAAGCAAAATACGCAAAAGCCGAGACGAATGTAAATGAGATTATCAAGGCGCTGGAGAAGCATCAGGTACAGCTTATGAAGGATACAGCGCTTCTTGATAAGATGTACGAACTGAATCTGACATATTTTAAGGAATTGTCGATGTATATTCTTGCGGGAAAGAAGAAACTTGCGGAAGTGAAAAGAACACAGCTTGCGGATCTGATGAGCAGGGCGCAGGCATCAGGACTGCCGGAAGATGCGCAGGCGGCGAAAGATTTGGATGAGATGTGCATTCGGTTTGAGAAGAAGATCCATGATCTTGAACTGACAAGAATGATTTCTATTCAGACTGCGCCTCAGATTCGGCTCGTTCAGAATAATGATACAATGATGGTTGAAAAGATCCAGTCTACAATCGTAAATACGATTCCTCTTTGGAAGAGTCAGATGGTTCTTGCGCTTGGGGTAGAACATTCGACGCAGGCAGCGGAAGCGCAGCGGCGTGTTACGGATGTGACGAATGAGCTTTTGAAGAAAAATGCAGAGAAACTGAAGATCGCAACGACGGAAACGGCTCGGCAGTCCGAGCGGGGAATCGTGGATATGGATACGCTCAAAGCAACGAACGAGTCTCTGATCTCTACGCTTGATGAAGTAATGGCAATCCAGCGTGAAGGCAGGGAAAAACGTCAGGCTGCGGAGGCGGAACTTCGCAATATGGAGCAGGAATTAAAAGGAAAGCTTTTGCAGCTTCACGGATAATGTTTGGGATAAGGTCTTAGATGCACGTTTAGGATGGTATTTTCGGAATGAATACTTGGAACGGCGGTTTCGGTTGACATTCTGCCGGATTTTGGGTAAAATCACAGATGCAAACAGGCGAGGAAAGAGAATAGTATATGTGTGGAATGCATCAGAGAGAAGGCGGTTGGTGAAAGCCTTTGCAGGAACACATTGAACCGGCTCCGGAGCTCTGTATGAAAATACAGCGTATATCTGCGTTAAAGATAAAAGAGAGAACAACGGCAGGCAGGACGTCTGCGGTGTTAATAAGGGTGGTACCGCCGAGATGCTCGGTCCCTTGTGGGGAAGAGCGTCCCGGCGTTTTTATATAGGCGCATATAGGAAATGAGACGCTTTTCCGGCAGAGAAGTTTTGGCGCTATCCGGGAATCTGCCGCGTTACCGGAGACTTTTACGATCCGGGAGAAACGGGCAAAACGGAAGAAACGGTCGAAACGGTCGATTCGGACGGATATGGCTAAACTGCTGCGCTATGGAAGCGATGGAAGAAAAGTCGGAACAAAAGATAAAAAGTTCCGAAAATGATTTGGGAAATGAGGTAAGAAAATGGCGAAAGAAAAGAAACTTGTACAGTCGATCACATCGAGAGACGAAGATTTTGCACAGTGGTATACAGATGTTGTGCGGGAAGCAAAATTATGTGATTATTCAGGCGTAAAGGGATGTCTGAACTATCTTCCGAACGGATATGCAATATGGGAAAATATTCAGTCGGATCTTGACAAACGTTTTAAAGACACAGGTGTGGAAAACGTATATCTTCCGGTTTTGATCCCGGAAAGCCTTTTGCAGAAAGAAAAAGACCACATCGAAGGGTTCGCGCCTGAAGTAGCGTGGGTAACACACGGCGGAGCGGAGCCGCTTCAGGAGAGATTCTGTATCCGTCCGACATCTGAGACATTGTTCTGTGACGTGTGGAGCAAGACGGTTCAGTCTTACAGAGACCTTCCGAAAGTATGGAATCAGTGGTGCTCGGTTCTTCGTTGGGAGAAAACGACAAGACCGTTCCTTCGTTCAAGGGAATTCCTCTGGCAGGAAGGTCATACGATTCATGCGACATATGAAGAAGCGGAAGAACGTACAAAATTAATGTGGAAAGTATATAAAGACTTTGTAGAAGAAGATCTTGCGATTCCGGTTGTTGCCGGAAGAAAAACAGAAAGTGAAAAATTTGCGGGAGCGCAGGACACTTATACGATTGAAGCGCTGATGCACGACGGTCAGGCTTTACAGTCGGCGACAAGCCATTTCTTCGGAAATTCTTTCCCGGATGCATTTGACATTAAGTATGCAGATAAAAATAATGAACTGCACAGTGTGTACGAGACATCATGGGGATTATCCACCCGAATCATCGGTGCGATCATCATGGTTCACGGCGATGACAGCGGTCTTGTACTTCCGCCGAGAATCGCTCCGGTACAGACAAGAGTTATTCCGATCGCGCAGCATAAAGAAGGTGTTCTTGATAAGGCAAATGAACTTCTTGACGCTCTTAATAAAGCCGGATATCGCGCGAAGATCGATGATTCCGAAAAGAGTCCGGGATGGAAATTCAGTGAGCAGGAGATGCTCGGAATCCCGACTCGTATCGAGATCGGACCAAAAGATATCGAAAACGGTCAGGTTGTTGTTGTGCGCAGAGATACAAGAGAGAAGATCGTTGTGGCAATCGATGAGATTACAACGAAACTCGGTGAAATCCTTGAGACGATCCAGGCAGACCTTTATGCGAAAGCAAAAGCGTTCCTTGATGACCACATCAGTTCTGCGGTGACTATGGATGAGATGAAAGATGCGGTTTCCGAAAAGAAAGGTTTCGTAAAGGCAATGTGGTGTGGAGACGAAGCTTGTGAGGATGAGATTAAAGCACAGACAGGCGGAGTGACATCACGATGCATTCCTATGGAAGAAGAACATCTGTCTGATGTATGCGTCTGCTGTGGAAAACCTGCGAAACATATGGTTTACTGGGGAAGAGCATACTAAAATACATTATTTGTAAATGGGCAGTTTAAAACAGGAGTGGATTTCTTCGCTTTTGGAAGAAATACGTTCTGTTTTACAGCGCTGCTTCTCGATAAATAATATAGAAGAAATAAGATAGTGTTGTACAAAAAGGCTATAATCGTTTTGGAAAATGAACGACTATAGCCTTTTTTGAAATCCTAAATATGCAAAATGACGAAAATGGGGGGTGATAATGACAATTTTGTTTAAATGTGATAAGGTTATAAGGTCTATGAAAAATAAAATTGTGAAAAAAGGGGAAAGGAAAAGTATGAAAAAGAGAAAGTATCTGGCATTGTTATTAGCTGCCGGAATGATCGTGCAGACAGCTCTTTCGACCGGCGGAGTTGTGCAGGTTCAGGCTGCCGAAGACACATACGTTAAAACGGATGAGCTGACAGACAACGATACGGCGGCGCCGAAGAAGGATAGTGTTATACCGTCAAAGAATCAGTATGAGTATCAGAAACAGGAACTGGCGGCTTTTTGTCATTTTGGAATGAATACATATACCGGAAGCGAGTGGGGGAACGGAAAAGAAAATCCGAATCAGTTTCAGCTGACAAATGATTTTGATGAAGAAACTTATGTAAAAGCGATTCATGACGCAGGGTTTAAGAAACTGATCATTACGGCAAAGCATCATGACGGTTTCTGCATATGGCCAAGTGAAATGACGACACATGATACCGAAACGGCAGGTTATGAAGGCGACGTTTTAGAAGAACTTTCCAGAGCGTGTACAAAATATAATATTGACATGGGACTGTATCTTTCCCCGTGGGATGTAAATAGTGAATATTATGGTTACAAAGATAAGGATGGAAAAAAACTTGTCGGAGCTGACGGACAGCCGTTGAATGGAAAAACATGGGATCAGGTAAAACAAGAAGACGCTCTTGATTATAACGAATACTATGATAATCAGTTGAAAGAGATTCTTGGAAATGATAAGTACGGAAACAACGGTCATTTTAAAGAAGTTTGGATGGACGGCGCAAAAGATACGAACGACAAGAGCAATGCGCAGGATTATGATTTCCAGAGATGGTTTAAGACAATTCAGCAATACGAGGGAAAAGCAAGCGGAAAGTACGAGGATGATTGCCTTCTTTTCGGCGCGGAATCTTATACAACTGTAAGATGGATCGGAAATGAGAGAGGATATGCGGCTGAAGAAACGTGGGCAAAGTCAACAATCGACAGAGAGAATAATACGATCAATAGTAACAGTAGAGACGGATATACGAAAGGATTTCCGAATGGAAATCAGTGGACTGTGCCGGAGGCGGATACAAAGATTACGTCAGGCTGGTTCTGGGGAGAAAGCAAGAAAACGCCTCTTTCGATGGAGCAGCTTGCAGGTATTTATTTCGGATCGGTTGGACACAACGCTACATTGTTACTGAATGTTCCCCCGAATAAACAAGGAACGGTAGATGCGGATATTCTTGCTCGTGTGGCAGAGTTCGGAAAAGCAGTTCAAAATACGTTTGATAAGAACTTGGCTGAAAAAGCGTCTGTTTCTGCGACAGAAGTAAGAGGAAACTCAAAGAAATATTCACCGGAGAATCTGCTCGACGGAAATGATGAGACTTATTGGACAGTAGGAGACGGTACGACAAGCGGAAAAGTATTGATCGATTTGGGAGAATCCAAAAAGTTCGATGTTGTGTCGATAGAAGAGGCAATCCAGTTTGGACAGCGTATCGGATCTTTCAAAGTAGAATATAAAAACGGTAATGGAGAATGGAAGACGTTTGACCAGGGAACAACGATCGGAGCAAAACGTCTCTGTCGTAAAAAAGCTGTAAAAGCGGATAAGCTTCGTATTACAGTTACTGCTCATAACCAGGCGGAAAATAAAGTTCCGATATTAAGCGAGATTGGCGTATATGAGGCTGCGGAAGGATTTGAACTTGGAACGGGTATCCCGTCAGGTCTGCAGACGAAAGATGACCGTGGATTTACGCTTAGCAGCGGATGGCATCAGGAAACGAACGATCAGATGATAGAAGGAACGGGTATCTGGATCAACGGAAACGGAAATGGGGCGAATGCGCCATATGCGGAGACGAAGTTTAAAGGTACGAAGGCATGGGTTATCGGTACGATCGATCAAAAACACGGTCCGGCAGATGTATATATTGACGGGAAGAAAGTTGCATCGATTAATACATATTCTGCAACAAGAAAGTTGGGACAGATTTTATATGAAACGAATACGTTAGAAGACAAAGAGCATACTCTTAAGATTGTAAATACAGGGTCTAATACTCAGGCTGTAGGATTAGATGCAGTTGCGTATCTTGATAACGGTGGAAAGGGAATGGTAGAACTTGAAAAAGATGCCTATCGAGTGAATGAAGATACAAAACACCCAATTAAGCTGAAACGCGTCGGAGGTACGAACGGTGAATTGACAGTGCAGTTTGAGGTTGCTCCGGGAAGCGCATATCAGAAGCATTTTGATGCTGATGGAAATATGACAGTAACATTTAAGGATGGACAGGAAGAGGCAGAAGCATTTGTCACAACGAAGCGTGTGAAGGAAAAAGAAGGTGACGTTTATTTTTCTGCTTATTTAAGCGCTCCGACAGAAGATGTTCTTCTGGGATTCATTACAAAAGCAAAGATTACGATTGCAGATACAGAATCTTATGACAAGCAGGAACTTCTTGACAAGATCAAAGAAACAGAGAAAGCGGGATATCAGGAATCACTTTATACAACAGCAAGTTATAAAAATTATGTAGATGCATTAAAAGCAGCCAAAGAAGCGGCAAAGAAAGCAAACTTGACTCAGGAAGAAGCTGCAAAAGCATGTGCGGCTCTTGATGCGGCAATCGCAAGTTTGACAAAACGAAGTACATTCAGTGAAACAGACAGACTGCAGTTCCCTAAAGTAAAAGGACGTAGTACGACTGTAGAAGCGGAATATTTTGTATTAGATTCGTCTAAAGCTGAAAAAGGTAAAGAGGTTCGCATTCAGCCGGATACAGGTGCAAGTAATGGGGCAAAAGTAGGATGGTTTGAAAAAGGTAATGTGATAAAAGCGCCATTCCATGCTGAAAAAGAAGGAAAATATACAGTAACTGTGACATACCAAAGTGGAAGAGATTCTGGCAATCCGAATAAAATTAACTGGGGTGGAACGAATGTAGACAGCGGTTCGGTCAATGTAGTAGGAAAGAATACACAGAATCCTGTTTTTGAAGAGAAGTCATTTGACATTAATGTGACAAAAGCAGGTGATGGTGAGTTAGTGCTTACTGCAGATGCAAGTTCGTCTCCTAATATTGACAAGTTTGTTATCACAGCGAAAGAAGTTTCTGCTGCAACATATAAGATTACGGCGACAGCAGGAGAGCATGGTAAGATTGAAGGCGTTACAGGTACGGAAGTGACAGTAGAAGAAGGCGCGAGCCATACGTTCAAGTTTGTACCGGATGAAAATTATGCGGTAAAAGATGTTATCGTAGACGGCAACTCGATTGGCGCGGTAGATTCTTATACATTTGATGATGTGACGGCAAATGGCCATACGATTGAAGTACAGTTTGAAAAGGCAGTTTATGCAGAAGATAACCGATTTGTATTCCCAACGGATGGTAATACAAAAACAGCTGAGGCAGAGAGATTTGAGATTCATGATGTAAAAGATCCGACAGATGGTGAATGGCATTGCGGAGTAACTGCGAAAGACTGGGCAAGTGGCGGAAAGATTGTAAATGCGATGAATAAAGGGGATACGATTACCCTTTACTATGATGCACCGCAGACAGGCGAATATACAGTGACGGTATATTATAGAAGCGGAAATCCGCAGAATGGTCTTACATGGGCTGAAAAAGATGGAAAAATCAAATCAGGAAATGTGACAGCAGGAGCAGGAGATAGTGCAGCGGCAACACATACGACAGAGTTTACACTGAATGTAGAGACGGCAGGTCCGGGATGTCTTGTATTCACAGCACCGGATGCGAAAGCTCCGCAGTTGGATAAATTCGATATCAAGAGTCCGGGAACACCGGTTCCTCCGATTTCTGCAGTAGAGCTTGAAGCGGCAGTTGAGGCTGCTAAGGGATTAGATCTGAATGATTACAAAGATGACGATGCCAAAACTGCATTTACTGCAAAACTGGCAGAGGCGGAAAAACTTCTTGCAGACATTGCCGGCGGAAGCTTTGCGGGAACACAGGACGAGGTGAATCAGATGGCAAAAGAGCTGAAAGCTGCACAGGATGCTTTGAATGAAAAAGAGCAGACTCCTCAGGTGAATAAAGATACGCTTAAGGAGGCAATCGGCAAGGCGGAAGCGCTTGATCTGACACAGTATAAAGAAGAAGGTAAGGCAGAGTTTAATGCGGCTCTTCAAAATGCAAAGGCTGTTCTTGAAAAAGCAGATGCAGATCAGGATGAAATCGATCAGGCAACGCTTGCATTGAATACGGCAATCCAGAATCTGAAACCGGTCGACGGCGGAAGCGGCGATGGAAACGGTGAAGGAAACGGAAATGGAAGCACAGGCGGAAACGGAAACGGCAGTGGAAGCACAGGCGGAAGCGGAAACGGTAGTGGAAACGCAGGCGGAAATGGAAGTACAGGAGGCAGCGGCACAGGAAATTCGGCAGTGCAGACAGGCGACAGCTCAAACCTGTTTGTATATGCGGGAACATTACTCCTTGCAGCGGCAGCGTTCGTATTCGGATTCAGAAGAAGAAATCAGGAAAAATAATTCTGATGCCGAAGGCATTCGGACAATCTGAATAAAGAGATAACAGAGACGGGAAAGTTATGGATTATCTGAGAAGATATGATATTGACAGTGCAACAGCACGAAAAGATATAAGAAGTTTTACAGAAACCC